>OLGZ01000072.1_pt1 | contig 92464 bp, 81 predicted proteins | sample 1605981 | NCBI WGS metagenome assembly OLGZ01 (sample SAMN03283291) | human gut metagenome | biome: human-associated habitat; material: feces | host: Homo sapiens | place: Peru | collected 2012
GTTATTGAAACATCGAAAACGGCAAAAGAAAAATTTAGAAATGTAGTTGAACTAACAATGGAAATGGACAAGGTTATAATGGATTTGTCAGTAAAACCAGAAAATGCAAGAAAGGTATTAGATGTATTATATGATGAGCCAATTATATCAAGAAAGAAAATATTGGAAAAAATAGATATAAAACCAACGACATTAAATGTTACTGTGAATTCATTGCAAGAAAAAGGAATTATACAAGAAACAACAGGATATAGTAGAAATCAAGTTTTTGCTTTTCAAAAGTATATTGATTTATTTTTAAAATAAAATTTATAGCACGGAAAAAGTAAAAAAATCGTTCTACAAAAATTTATAGCACGGAAAAATCGAAAAATCCGTGCTATAAATTTTTATAAAACGAAAAAATTAAAAAAATCGTTATATAAATTTTGATAATATAAACTCAATATAGATTAAAAGGAGAAAATAAAGTGAACTCTAAAGGCAGGATAGAGATGATTAACATATCTCCTATACACGTAGAAGGACAAGACTTCTAGAGTTAATATAAGAACAAAAAAGTTATGCAAAAGTACACTATTGATTACTTAGAATTGTGGAAAAGCATATATAATCTAAATTTTAACCGTGTGTGATTCGAGACGATTGAAAAATTATATAGATAAAACTAAAAAGAAGGCCTTTCCTTTGTTATGAGGCTTTCTTTTTTAACCTTTTTATGATAGGATATGAAAATAAAAGTGACATACAATAATGAGAAAAAGCTAATATAGGAGGAATAGAGATGGAAAATTATTTTATAATACATGGCTCATTTGGAAGTCCATTTGGAAATTGGTTTAGTTGGTTACATGATTTTATTGGGTCAGATGGAAAGCAGGTATATGTACCAGATTTTCCAATAGGAGTAGGATATCAAAATTATGAGAATTGGAGTAAATTGTTAAGATATTATTTAGATTTGAGCCTTATAAATGAGAATACAACTATTATAGGTCATAGTATTGCGCCTGTGTTTATATCAAAATTTTTAGTTGAAAATAAGGTGAAGGTTAAGAAGTTAATATTTGTATGTGGATTTAATAATTATTTGGGTATAAATGAAGAGTATGACAATGTTAATAAATCAATGTACTTTGATAATTTGGAAGATGTGAAACAGTATGCGGATGAAATAATTTGTTTCTATTCAGATAATGATCCATATGTGAAATATGAAGTTGAAAAAGAATTTGCAGATAAGATTGCAACAGAGCAAGTTTGTATACCAAATGCAGGGCATATCAATAGTGAGAGTGGATATGATACGTTGGAGGATATTGTTAGTTATTTGTAAGACAAGTATAATTGTAAATAATATAAAACTTTAATAATGGATAGATATAAAAGTTATAAAATATTAATTGTAAAAAAAGGAGAAAGAAAAGATGGATAATATGATGGCTATTATAGAAATTGGAAGTAATAATACTAAAACTCATATATATAATGATGAGGAGTTAATGTATGAAAATACTGTTACAATTGAATTTAAGAAAAACTATAAAAGTGAAAATAGAATTAATGAAAATGACTTAAGTAAATTGGATGAAGTTATAGAGAATGCTTTGAAGTATACAAAGAATATAAATATTTATGGATGTAGTATATTTAGAAGTATATCTAATGAAGAGCTAAGTGAAATTAATAAGAAGTTAAATGATAAATTTAATTTGGAAATTCAAGTCGTTTCTCAAGAAGATGAAGCTAATTATACAGCTTTAGGTTGTTATAATAATGTGGATTATGATGGCAACATTTGTGTTTTTATAGGTGGTGGAGGTTCTATTGAACTTATATTTGTAAATAATAAAAAAGTTATTGATAAAAAATTTTATGGTTTCGGAGTTGTAGATGTTACAAATAAATTTGATACTTTAAAAAATGATATTCCAAGTTGTACTTTTAATGATGTTTATAACTATGTTAATGAATTGATTGGCAATATAGATGTTAAGGCAGATGTTTTGATATTAGCTGGTGGTGATCATTTCTATTGGTATAATAATGCAAGATATGATTTGATAGAGAATAGTTTATATAAAAATGAAAATCAAAAATATATGTTAACAATTGAAATGTGTGATAAATATGATCATGATGCTTTGGTAGCTTCTTTAGACAGAGTTAGAGCAAATAGTGATAATCCAAAGTGGTTTGATGGTTCAAGAGCTATGAAGGTAATAACTAATTTAATAGCTCATAAAGTAGATGCTAAATATGTTATGCCGACAAAAATAAATATGGAAGACGGATTAAAGTTAAAAAAATTTTAAAATAGTAATATATAAAAGATAATGGGGTAATGTAATGAGAATAGCAGTTATTTCAGATGTACATGGAAATTTGGAAGCATTAAAGGCTACATTAAATAATATAGAAAAAAGAAATGTTGATAAAATAATTTGTTTGGGAGATACAATTGCAAAGGGGGTTCATCCAAAGGAATGTATAAAATTAATAAGAGAAAGATGTGATGTAGTAATTCGAGGTAATACAGATCAATATTTTTCAATGGAGCATGAAGATTTAGAGCGATTGCCTGAAGCAGAACAAAAGAGAATAAAATGGAATCAATCTTTAATTACTGAGGAAGATAGAAAGTATTTATTGAGTTTGCCGTTTTCTTATGAATTTTATATGAGTGGAAGTTTTATAAGATTATTTCATGCGACACCTAAAGTTAATAATAAAGCTATATTAAATGTTGATAGTATTGAAACAAAATATCAAATGTTTTTGCCAAGTGAAAATACTTGTACTCAAAATATTGCTGATATAGTTATATATGGACATATTCATCATTCTTATTTTGACAAAATATATAATAAAACCTTGATAAATGTAGGTAGTGTGGGAAATTCTTTTGATGTTATAAGAAATGACGATAGAGATAGTAGTGTTTTGGAAACGACAAAAAGTAATTATTTGATTATAGAAGGAGAATATGATTCACAAGATTATACTTCTGATATTTCATTTCAATTTATAAAAGTGCCATATGATATTGATAAAGAATTGGAAGATGAAAATTTAAATATAGAAGGAGAAAATTATCGATTTGAACTAAAAGAAGGAAGATATAGAGATATGACAAGAATTAATGAAAATTTTAGAAGATTAGGAATAGATGTCGATAAAATATAAAATGTAGGAATAGTTTAGGGGGAGATTTATATGCCTAAGTTTGTATTAATAATAGGTCCACAGGCTGTCGGAAAGATGACTGTTGGTCAAGAGTTAGCGAAAATAACAGGATATAAATTATTTTATAATCATATGACAATAGAAATGGTGAGATTAATATTTGATTATGATAAGAATGTGTTTCACAAAATGAATGAGCTTATAAGATATGAAGTATTTAAAGAATTTGCAAAAAGCAATGAAAAGGGAATAATATTTACGGGTTGTTTTGATTTTGGAGATCGTTTTGAAGAAGAAAATAAAGAAAAGGATAAGTGGACGAGTTTGTTTGAAAAATCTTATGTAATAGAGTTAGAAGCGTCTTTGGAAGAAAGATTAAAAAGAAACAAAACGGATAATAGATTAAAACATAAGGCATCAAAAAGAGATTTGGAATGGAGTGAAAATGATTTAATAAGATCGATGACTAAGCATAAGCTAAATTCTGATTTAGGTGAAGGAGAAAAAATATTTAAGAATTATATGAGAATTAATAATGAAAATATATCAGCTGAGGAAGTTGCTAAAATGATAAAAGAAAAATTTGATTTATAGTGTATTATTTAAAAAGGAATTTGAAATATGGATTGTAATGAAGTTGAAGAAATAAAAAAATTATGGAATTATATGAAATGTAATCATGAACTTAAAAAGGTTGATTGTATTATTGGTCTTGGAAGTGAAGATTTGAATATAGCAAAAGTAACTGTAGATTTATTTTTTAAGAATTATGCTGATAAAATAATATTTTCTGGTGGTTTGGGAAAGGTTACAAAAGATATATGGAATGAGCCAGAAGCGGATAAATTTGCTCAATATGCTATTGAACATGGTGTGCCTAAAGAGAAGGTTTTTGTTGAAAACAAATCAGCTAATACTGGAGATAATTTTAGATTTGTTAAGAAATTAATTGAGCAGGAAAAATTAGATATAAAAACATGTATTGTTGTTTGTAAACCATATGTTGAAAAAAGAGTAGAAGCAACAATAAGAAAAATTATACCAGAATGTACGCCTATTATTACATCTCAAAATATTGGGTATGAAGAGTATTGTGAACAATATGAGAAAGAAGTAGGAGATAGTAGAGAGGTTATAGAGGATTTGGTTTGCTCTGTTGAGAGAATGAAAGTTTTTGCAGAGAGAGGATGGCAGGAGAAAACTGATATTCCTGATGATATATGGGATACATATGAGGATTTAGTAAGACGTGGGTATGATAAGTATTCTACTGTTAAGCATAAGAATTTGTAAGTTAAAAAGGTGGAAAATCTGATATAAATGTTTTATAATAAATGAGCAAAATATGTTAGAAAGAGGATATGAAAATGGAAGAGGTTGTATTTGTAACACATAATAAAGGAAAAATTGCGTCTGCTAAAAAGCATTTAAAAGATGTTAATTTTAAAGTTTTTGAATATGAATTAGATGAACCAAGAAGTGATGATATTAAGTATATTTCAAAGCAGAAAGTTATGGAGGCTTATAAGTTAGTGAATAAGCCTTGTATATCTTTAGATTGTGGATTTTGGATAGATGAGTTAGATGGATTTCCAAAGGCTTTTGTTAATTTTGCTTTAGATACTATAGGAATACAAGGAATTTTAAAGTTGATGGAAGGAAAGAAAAACAGAGATTGTAGGTTTACTGAGTGTTTATCTTATTATGATGGCAAGGAATTGCATCAATTTATGGGAAAGCATGAAGGTGAGCTTGCTAATAAAGTGCTAGGAAATGATACAGATAAAAAGTGGTCTGATTTATGGTATATATATAAACCATATGGGTATGACAAGACATTGGCTCAGATGACTGATGAGGAAAGAGCTAATAGGAAGAAATATCAATCAGTTGATGCTATGAATGAATTTGCTAAATGGTATAAAGAGGAGAAATAATTTTTAAAAGCGTTTTTAAATAAGGTCTAATTATGACTGATGTTTAGGAATGCTTTTTTATATAAAAATAACAATGCACAGAAATTTGCAAAGCAAATTTCGCGCGCGAACAAAGACGCGGACTTAAAAATGTTATAATTGGTCAAATGGTATTGATGTCCGCTTTTGTTCTTGCTGAATATAGCTTTTTATGATACAATACAAATCTACTTAAAATAAAAATCTGAAAGAAGGATGTTTATGTTAAAGGATTTATGTTTTGAAATAATACAAACTTGTCCTAATAAATGCAAGTTTTGTTCTTCTAATTCATCAAAGGATAAAAAGACAATAATACCAATAGAACATTTTAAAAGGGCAGTAACACATTTTATTGATCAAGGTGGAATAGGCGAGATATCAATTTCTGGAGGAGAACCTTTTTTACATCCAGATTTATTTGAGATGGTAAAGTTTTGTAAAGATAATGGACTTAGAACAGTTATATTTACAAGTGGGATAAAAAGGAACTCTGCGATTCCAACGGAAGTAATTGAATATATAAAAGATAAATGTAATCATGATTTACAAGAGATAGAATTGAATGAGCCATGGAATGAAAGATTAAAAAGAAATGTGCAAGCGTATTATGGAAGAATGTTGAATCCGGGAGAATTTACATCTATAACGCGACAAGAATTAGAAAGATTAAAAAACCTTGATGTAAATAAAATTGTATTTGATTGGCAGGCATTAGATGAAGAGATTGATAATGATTTAATGGGAAGAAAAGCTTTAAATACAGATTTGATGGATTCATTAATTAGAGCAAGTAGAGTTGGATTAGATGTAGATGTTCATTTTATTCCAATGAAACCAAATTATAGACAGTTTCCTGATATATTAGAATGCTTGGAAATGGCAGGTGTAAAGAATATTAGTATTTTAAATTTTGTACCACAAGGAAGAGGCTTGGAGAATAAACAAGAATTGATGTTAGATGAAACTGAGTTAAAAGAATTTGGCGAAATACTAAAAAGAGAAAAGGAAAACTATAGTGGTAATATTAGAATAGGTATTCCGCTAAATGGAAGAATATCACATTTATGTACTGCTGGAACTGAAAAATTAGATATAAAGTATGATGGAACAATATTGCCATGTCCAGCATTTAAAGAAATGAATGTGGAGACGATGGAGAAATATGGTATAAAATTACATAGTATATATGATGATTTGGAAAAAGTAGTTGTAAAAGGTGGAACAAGGAGCCAGCCGTTATGCAGGCAAGTGTATGGTTTTCACGGGAATTTAACTGATGATGATAGAGATTATTAGATAGGTAATTTCGTTGATGAATAAAATTTATTATGATACAATATCCGTCGAAAGAAAAAATATTATTTAATAGGAGAAAAATATTATGAGTAGTATGGAATTGGAAGTTAAGATTTTAAATATTGATAAGGAGAACATTGTAAATAAGATAACGAATGCTGGTGGAAAGTATATTAGTTCTTCAAAGCAATATTTATGTGTGTATGATTTAATGTACATTAATCAAAGATATTATGCTGATTTATACGAATTGAATAATGAAATTCTTGAGTCTAGGAAAGATATAGTATTAGCAAAAATTAAAAATCTTTTTTATGAAGTTGATCAATTAATAGATAATGATGATGTTGAGTTTTTGAATAAAAATTTTAAGATTAGTAATTTATCAGAGATATTTACATTTGATAAAGAAAGAATTTTAGAGATTTTAAATAGTCAAAAATTAAATGAAATTATTGATAAGTATAAGGCTACTCCTAGAAAATGGGTTAGATTAAGAAAAACTATTGAAGAGAAAGAAAATGGTGAGGTTAAAGAGAAGGTTACTTTAACAATTAAACATGTTTTAAGAGATAATAAATCAAATATTCAACAAATGGAAGAAACAGAAATAAAGGTTAATTCATTTGAAGAAACAAATGAATTACTTGAAAAGTTGGGCTTTTCATATAGAAGTTATCAAGAGAAAAAAAGAGAAAAATATATTTTAAATGAGCATGAAATTGATATTGATACGTGGCCTATGTTACCTTCATATGTTGAGTTTGAGGGAAAAGATAAGGAAGATATAGAGAATATATTAGGAATTTTGGGATGTTCATTTGAAGATACTGTTTCTTGTACGGTTGATGAAATTTATAAAGAAATTGATTTAGATATAAATAATATGAAAGAACTTAAATTTTAATTTTTAAGGAGAAAGGTTTTGAATAAAGAATTAAATGAGGAATTAGTTGAATATATCAAAAATGAAATATTTCCTTTATATGATAGAAATGAGTTTGCTCATGGAATTAATCATATTAAGACTGTTATAAGAAGAAGTTTGGAGCTAGCCGATGGATATGATGTTGATTTTAATATTGTGTATACGGTGGCTGCATATCATGATTTGGGACATTTTATTGATAGAAAGAGACATGAAATTATTTCTGCGGAGATATTTATGAAAGATGAGAATATTAAGAAGTGGTTTGCTGATGAGCAGAGAATGGTAATCAAGGAGGCTATTGAGGATCATAGAGCTTCTTGCAATCATGTCCCTAGAACTATTTATGGCAAGATTGTAAGTACAGCGGATAGAACTATTGTGGATATTGATAATACCATCAAGAGGTCATATACATATGGTAAGAAGAATTATATTGGTTTGTCTGAAGAAGAACAGTTTGATAAAGTGTATGAACATTTAGTTGAGAAGTATGGTGAGAGAGGATATGCTAAGGTTTATTTGGAGGACAAGGAGTTTGATGAAGCGGTAAGCAAGTTGAGACAGGCTTTAGAAAACAGAGAAGAGTTTATTGAGAGAGTAAAAAGAGTGGTTAGTGATTTATAGCTTAAAACAGTTATATTGAAAAAGGAGGAAGATTTAATGAATGATCAAATATCATTAGAGCAAATTAAGAAATTCAAAGAAGTTTATGATTCTGATAGAATGAATAAGGTGATTGAAAATGCGATAACTAAGAATGGTGTGGAGAAAGCGTGTATTAGTAGAGAGGTTATTATAGAAAATCAACCTGTTTTTAATATTGAATTGCCCGAGAGTAAGAGATATGATCAACAGGATAGTCATAAATGCTGGATTTTTAGTGGTTTGAACTTAATAAAATATGATATTGCTAAGAATTTAAATATGAATGTTGCTGATTTAGAACTATCTAATAGTTATATTGCTTTTTATGATAAACTTGAAAAATCAAATAATACATATGAGAATATAATTAATTTAGCGAACGTTGATTATGATTATATTCATAAAGAAAAAATAATTGCTAGTTGTGTAAATGAAGGTGGCTATTGGGAATGGTTTGAAGCTATTATAGATAAGTATGGAGTTTTGCCTTATTCATATAATCCTGATGCTGTTGAGAGTACAAATTTCTTAAGAGTGCAATGTATTTATACTGAAAAGGTTAAAAAGGATATTTTAAAATTAATTGAGTTAAAGAGAAATAGTGCTGATATTGAATTATTAAGAGAAAATAAAAATAAGTTTTTACAAGAAAATTATATTTTGTTGTGCAAATTGATTGGTGAACCTTTAACTAAATTTAATTATGAGTATAAGGATAAAAATGGTGAGTATCATAGAATTGATGGATTGACACCTATTGAGTTTAAGAATAGATTTTTGAAATTGAAATTAGAGGATTTTGTTACTATAGGTAATTTTCCTATGTATAATAAAGAGTTTAATAAAGTTTATAGATTGAAATATGAAGGAAATGTTCGTCAAGCTTATGCTAGATATTTGAATTTGCCAATAGAGGATTTGAAAGAGCTAACAATTAAGCAGTTGAAAGATGGTATTCCTGTTTATATGGGTGCTCATATAATGAAGTTTAGAGATACAAAATCAGGAGTATTAGATACGAGATTATATGACTATGCTGATACATTAAATTTTGAAACTTTATCTAAAGAAGAGGCCTTGAATTTGCGTGATATTTGTATGCATCATGCTATGTCTTTTGTGGGTGTTAATTTGGTTGATGGCGTTCCTCAAAGATGGAAGATTGAAGATAGTTATGGAGACAAGGCTAAAGTAAAGGGATGTTATGTAATGAACGATAATTTCTTTAGCGAGTTTGTACTTAGTATTACTGTTGATAAGAAGTATTTGTCTGTAGAACAATTGGAATGTTTGAAACAAGAACCTATTGAGTTCGCAGGTGATGAACCTTTTTAATAGATTTTGCAGAGATATGAAATATTTGATTGAAAAGATTTAGAAATTGAGTTTGATAAAATTTAAAATTATAAAAGACATTATTTGAGAGATTAAATAAAAATAGCAATGATGTAAAAGAGTTCTGGATAGTATTCCAGAGCTCTTTTATGTTGATTTAGAGAAGAAAATGTGCTAGAATATGAGCCATATAGTGTATTTTTCTATATTTTTTTACTTAATAGTGAGAGAATTTTTCTCTAGCTTTTTGTTTCACCAATGTAACTTGTTGATTAGAAAGCATTGAAGGAGGAGAGAATATGCTTGAAAGAGTTTTGACTCAATTGTTTCAAAAAATGAATCCTGGTCGGAAGGCGATTGCTAAAAGAGTTGGGAATCGTTTGGTTTTCGTCACGCAGGATTCGGCTGGTTGCAATGATTATTTGCTTGAAGGAACTTACACGTATGATGAAGTTGTAAAATTAAATGAGCTTACAACTTATAATGCGGGTTTCGGATTTTGTAAGAAAATCGGACCAGTTGCGTTTATAGGTATTCCTAATTTAGCTTATGCCACGGGTAGCGGATATTTTAGGTATAAGGTTCGAACTTATGGATCACCAATTGACGAAAGCGAGTGTTATTTTGAAGCATATGATGAGGATGAGGCTAAGGAAATCAGTAATTATACGGTTTACGGACTTTGCGGACTTGAAGCAGTAGCTCAGGTTGCTAAAATTGCTGAGTTGAATTCTGTATTTGATTCAAGGTATAAAGCTAAAGAATCGAGAGAACCAAGAGTTTTTAGTATGGATTGTAAGTTGAAAGGAAAGTATACTTATGCCAAAGCTAAGGTTCTTGCGACTGGATCTGTTGAGGACATTGACGGCTATGGCGGTGAAGACCATCCAATTGTTTTTGCAGAGGTTGAAGGCGGTCAGCATGTTGGTATTATTAACATGTGGGAGTGCGATATCGAATTGGTTCGTGGCTTTCGAGATGTTTGGGAGTACGGTGCTGATCAACCAAAGGTTAAGCAGATAAGGTTCCTTAAAAAAGAGGAAGCGATGGGCATCAATGATTATACATTGTATGTTTATTGCTATAAATGTGCTGGACTAGGTAGAGTAAAGTATCCAATTGAAAAGTACGACAGAACTTTGGATCCGAGGTTTAACTTCCATTTACCGGATGGAACTGATTATCGATTGATTGAGCACGAAGAATAAAATTCAAGCCAGAAAAGAGGCAGAGCGAGTTGAATTTGAACAACTCGCTCTGTTTTTGAGTTTATTTGAAAAGGATAAACATTTCACAAATTTTGCATTTGGAAATTATTATAAGCTGATTATATATTTTTTACTAGACTTTATTTTTTTATATGTTAAAATAAAGGTGAATTTTATATAAGGAGGAGAAAAAAATGAGAAAGATTAGGTTTTTAGCATGTCTGTGCATTATGATATTACTTAATATTGTTGTTTTTCCAATAATATCGGAAGTATATGCTGAGGATGTGGATGAAGTAATTTTAAATTTTATTAATAATGACGATATTATTAATGGAGAGATACATTATGATAATAACAGTATAAACTTGTCTAATAAGATTAATAACAATATAAATAAATTTGATGACATAAATATTAATAACAATAATATGAAAATTAACTTAAGCGAAAAAGATTATTATTTAAAGATAAATAATGTTAATAAAAATACAAAATTGAAGATAAATGGAGAAATATATGATATTCCTGATGATGGATATTTTAAATTAGATAATAAGATTTTTTCGGAAAATTTGGATATTGAAGTTATAAATATATTTGGTGATATTTCTGTTAGCGGAGAGTATGATGGATTTGGTATGGAAATCTATTTAAATGATGAAAAGGTTGGAGGAGAATCTAAAAATGTAATTGGAACTGGTAAAGGCTATATTGCAGGAAATATAAATAATCAGATTACAATTCAGCTAGCTTTTGGCGATGGGACTATAGGTAGTGTAGAAATTAATGGTGAATTTATGACTTTACCAGAAGAAAAAACTGATAAATTGACTTTTTTAGTTAAACCAGCAAAAAAATATGAAATAAAAGTTATGAGATCTCTAATATTTTTTGATACACCAAGAACGATTATATGGGACTCTGAAAAATCTAATAATTCATCTTTAAAAGATGATGAGTTATTAAAAAATGGAACTATTGAAATATTAGATATTAAAGATAAAAAAGGTAATTCAATTGGATTGAATGAGGTTAAGCAGAATGAGAAAAGTGGATGGGCTACGGTGAAGCCTGGATATAAGGTTATAATGAAGTTAAAACCTGATTATGGTTATCAATTAACTTCAATTAAGATAAATGATCAGGTTTTGAAAGCGTGTGGTGAGCAGTCTACTTTTGAATATATTATGCCTAATGTAAATGTTCATTTAAGTGGGATTTTTGAAAGAGTAGAAGATGTTGTTAAATGTGATTCTGATAAAGTTAAGTCTGGGAATATTGAAATTGGAGAAAATGAAATTGATTCTGGTTCAGTTATTTTATCTGTGAGTGATGTGGAGCTAACTCCAGAACAGATTTTGAACTTTAAGAAGGAAGCTAAAGATTACAAAATATCATCTTATTTAAATATTAATTTAGAACAGGTTTTATATAAAGGTATTTCATCAGATGTTTGGAAAAACGAATTAAATGATTTGAATAATGATGCTACAATAAGTTTTCAACTTGAAAGTGGTCTGGATGGAAATGATGTGATTATGGTTCATGAAAAAGGTGATGGAAGTTATGAAATATTACCTACAACATATGATTCAAAAACAAATACAATTACTTTTAAAACTTCTAGTTTTTCGAATTATGCTATAGCAAGTAAAGAAGTTTTTAATAATGAGGAGTCTAATGAGAAACTTAATGAGGAAACTAATGAGGCATTAACTGATAATAGTATAAATCAAAAAAATCCTAAAACTGGTGATAATATTATGGTGTATGCTGTAGTGTTTATCGTTGCATTAATTGGAGTGATTACAATAGTAGTTGTAAGAAAAAATAAAGATAAAAAAGAGTCTGTATCTAAGTAATTGGAAAATTTTTAATTTAGTAATTGAAAAATAAAGAGTTCTGTGATAGAATTTGAAACGGACTGAAGGATATATGAATATATATATCTTGAAATTCAGATATAATTATAATTTAATTGTAAATATTATAGGAGGTCGAAATAATGAAAGATTATTTGGAAATTGAAGATGTAAAGGCTTTAGAAATCTTAGATTCTAGAGGAAATCCAACTGTTCAAGTTGAAGTTATGGCTGGAGGATTTAGTGGAGTTGCTATGGTTCCATCTGGAGCTTCTACAGGAAGTTTTGAAGCAGTTGAATTACGTGATGGTGATTCTTCAAGATACTTAGGAAAAGGTGTTTTAAAGGCAGTTGAAAATGTTAATACAATAATCAGAGACAAAATAATTGGAATGAATGTTTATGATCAAGTTCAATTAGACAAAACATTAATTGAATTAGATGGTACAGAAAATAAAGGTAGATTAGGAGCTAACGCTACATTAGGTGTTTCTTTAGCAGTTGCTAGAGTTGCTGCAGCTTCTTTAGGAATGGAATTATATCAATACATTGGTGGAACAAACGGTAAAACATTACCAACTCCAATGATGAACATAATGAATGGTGGTAAACATGCTGATTCTACACTTAGTGTTCAAGAATTCATGATTATGCCAGTTGGTGCAAAATCATTCTCAGAATGTATTAGAATGTGTTGCGAAATTTATCACAACTTAAAGAAAGTTTTAAAATCAAAAGGATTAGCTACTGGTGTTGGTGATGAAGGTGGATTCGCTCCAGATGTTAAAGATGAAGATGAAGCTTTAGCTTTAATTATGGAAGCTATAGAAAAAGCTGGATACAAACCAGGTGAAGAAGTTTGCTTAGCATTAGACGTTGCTGCAACTGAAATGTATGATGAAGCTAAGAAAATTGGACAAGAAGGAAAATATCATTTCTGGAAAATCGGTGTTACAAAAACATGTGATGAAATGATTGCTTTCTATGAAGATTTAGTAAATAGATATCCAATTATCTCAATCGAAGATGGTTTATCAGAAGAAGATTGGGAAGGATGGAAAAAATTAACTGATGCTTTAGGAGATAAAATCCAATTAGTTGGTGACGATTTATTTGTTACAAATATTAAGAGATTACAAAAAGGTATTGATTTAGGAGTTTCAAATAGCATATTAATCAAATTAAACCAAATCGGAACTTTAACTGAAACATTAGATGCTATTGAATTAGCTAAGAAAAATGGAATGACAGCTGTTGTTTCTCATAGAAGTGGTGAAACAGAAGATACAACATTAGCTGATGTTGCAGTTGCTACAAACGCTGGACAATTAAAAACAGGCGCTCCTTGCAGAACTGATAGAGTTGCAAAATATAACAGATTATTAAACATTGAAGCTCAATTAGGCGATGTAGCTATCTATGCTGGAAGAAAAGGATTAAACTTAAAATAAGATAAACTTAAAATAAGATAAATTAAAAAAAATAACTTTGGGATTTATATCTCAAAGTTATTTTTTTTGCATTCATAGATAACTTTTTTAGGAATAGAAATGTTATAGCAGATTTATAAAATTCGCGTAAAAAGGCGAAATATAGCGAAAAGACGTTGACAAATATAGGGAACCGTTAGTTATAAAATGTTTACGCGAATGAAATAATTCTGAAATTTAAAAAATAGGAGGTGAGAAAATGAAAAAAACATTTGGCATAAAAATTGCTTTTTGTATGATGTTTTTATTCATTTTATTTTTTTCTAATAAAGTTTTCGCTGATGAAGAAATAACAGTACTAAAGAAAAACGATACCGAATATATTGTTTATTTGGAATCTAGTTTAGATAAAGAATATGAATATGCATTTGCAAATAGCACAACTGCTGATAAAGAATATTTAGATTATATGAAAGCTGAAAAAGAAACAGTTGAAGGTAAATATGTAATGCATATTACAAAAGAAAGATATGATAACTATTTTGTTGGAAAAACTGTTTACGTATATGCTAGAGATTTAGATGAAAATTATTTAGCAGAAGGAATTCAAATTAGTTTAGATAATTCAATTCCATATGAAGCAGTTGATTTGGTAAATAATGTTACAAAGAAAATTGCAGTTGATACTACACAAAAAACAGTTACAAAGAGAACTGAAAATGGAATTGAGTATACAACTTCAATTGGTAGAGTCGATATCATAGATGATAGTAGCTCTGAATATTCATATTATTTAGTAAAATTACCAAGTACTGAAGATTACAACAAATTTATGGATTTAGCTGAAAAACTTAATAGTTTAAAAGCCAACTCAGGACTATATGAAAATATAAGGATGTGTAAAGAATTTTATGATCTATACAACCAATTAATGCCTACAGCTGATAATTGGTCTTTAGTTTCTGATATGAGAATTGATCAACCTGCAGATTCTAAAACAGGTGATAAATATATTCTTTGGATTAGAAATGATTCACAAGAAATAGTTGATGTTCAATTCTTAACTTGTTTCCAAAATGAAGACAAAGAATTTGTTAAAGATAAAAATATTGTAACAACAACATCAAAATTACCAATTACTTATGATAGCATAATTTTATTTGTTATATTAGGAATTGCAGTAGCTTTACTTGTTATTGTTGCTGTTATGAAAAAAGCAAATAGCAAAGGTAAAAAAGATAATGAGTAAAAATAAAATTTTTAACTTTATTATTATTTTACTTTTAATTGTTATAGCTATAACAATTATTATGATTATTATTAAGTATGGTAGAAATCAGGTAAATGAAAAGCATTTATCTGCTGTTGTTGACGAATTTGAAACCAAATATAATAATGATGAAAAAATTTCAGAAGACATAATGATAGATGATTACAAGGTAATAGGTATAATTACTATTCCTAAGATTAACCTGAAATATCCGATTTTAGATAGAACAGATAATAAAGGGATGAGATTGTCTATTACTAAGTTTTGGGGAAGTGAATTAAACGAAGTTGGAAATGTTACTCTTGCAGGACATAACAATAGGGATGGCACAATGTTTGGAAAAACCAAAAATTTGGAGAAGGGTGACATAATTAAAATAACTGACATGAAGAATAGAACACTTGATTATGAAGTTTTTGATTATTATATTATAGATCCAAATGATGTATCATGTGTCGAATCTATTGATGGAAGTACAAAAGAGGTAACACTTATAACGTGTTCAAATGGAAATAAAAAAAGATTAGTAACAAAAGCTAGAGAAATTAAAAATAATCAAGAATAGGAGGAAAAAATGGATAAGTTCAAGACTCTTAATAAGAAGACTATAATTGCTATTGTAGCTATTTGTATTTTAGCTATTGTTGCAATTGTTGGAGTCGTTGCTTTCTTGAAAGATGATGGTTCAGCTACTGCTATTGATGAAATAGCTCAACAAGAACCTGAATCTGAAAATGCAAATACAAATGCATCAGAGAATGTAGAACAATCTCCTAGTGCAACTGAAAATAATTCTGATGCACAAGGAAACACATCTTCAGAAAACACTACTAATAATAGTGTTATGCCAAGTGAATCTGCAAATCCAACAACGAATACTACAAGCCAACCTTCAACTTCAGTAGCACCAACTACTCAAGCAACAGGAACAACTACATCAACAACAAATACTAATGTTCCTAATCAAGAGTATGTTACTTCAAGAGTTGAAGAAGTTGAAAGACAGATTTCTGAAGATTTAGCTGTGTCTTGGCAAAACCTAGATGTGGCTGGAAAATTTACAGATGTAAATGTTGAGGATTTAGGAATTACAGCAGTAAAAAAAGCTTATGTAATAAAGGATAAAGAATTAATTCCTCAAAGAGCAGAAAATGAAGATGCAAAAACAGTAGTACCTGGAGATGAAATTAGATATGTTATCGAAATCAAAAATATAAGCCAAGAGGCTAGAAAAGAAATAAGAGTTTCAGATAGTGTACCTGCTCAAACATCATTAATTGATGTTAGTAATGGTGGTACAGAAACTACTGTAGATGGCGTAACTAAAATTTTCTGGACAGTTGATTTTGAAGATGGTGAAGAGGTAACGAGTGTAAGTTTTATAGTGCGTGTAAATGAAGATGCTACAGGAACTATTAGAAATACAGCTGTTGTAAATGGTGATAAAACAAATGAAACTCATAATACTATCATCAAAACAACTAAGGAAAGTTTAGTTTCAGAATGTACTGAAACTGGTGATTTAAAAAAGGTTGAAAAAGTTTCTACAGTTCATGAAGGAGATACAATTTCATATACAATTACTGTATCAAATACTGGAGAAACAGACGAGAAAATTAATCTTGAGGATGCTATTCCAGATGGATTAACACTTAATGCAACTTCTGTAAGAGTAAGTAAAGAAGATGCAAATATTATTGTAGAAGATAATAAAATTTCAGTAAAAGATTATACTTTGGGTGCTGGAGAAAAATTAGAAATTACTTTTAATGTTACAGTAGATACATTAGGTGAAGATGAAAATGGAAATAAAGTATGTACAAAAGTAATTGATGCAAACTATGTTGTAGTTAATGATGCTAAGGCAGAAGATCCTGATGGACCCAAATATGTTAAGAAACCAATTATTGAAACAACTAAGGTAAGTGAGATTGCAGATTGTACTATATCACCAAAACAATTAACAGGTTCAACTGTTCATGAGGGGGATATTATAAGATATACAATTACAGTTTCAAATGCTAAGGGTTCAGAAGCTGGAATAATTAATTTAAGTGATGAACTTCCAAAAGGATTAAGTATTTCTGGTAATGTAACAGCTAACTTAGCAGATGCACAAACTAAAATACAAGTTAGTGGAAAAACTATTACATTAACAGATTATAAATTACAAGCAGGTGCAACTCTTGTAATTACATTTGATACAGTTGTTGATGATTTAGGAACAACTACAAATGATAAGGGAGAGACAGTAAAAGCTGTTTCAGCAAAACTTACTGCAAATAAAGTAACAGTAAATGGAATTGATAAAGAAGATTCAAATCCACCTACAGAAGTTAAGAAACCAAATATAGAAATTTCTAAAACAAGTACAGTAGCTGGTAAAGATTATGTACGTGTTGGAGAAAGTTTTGATTATATAATAACAGCTAAAAATAATGGAACTGAAAAAGGAGATGCTGTTATAACAGACGTTATACCAGATGAATTTACAATTGATATAGCTAATATAAAAGTTGATGATCAAGTTGCTGATAATAGTGTAGTTGTTAGTGGAAACAAAGTAGAATGGACTATAACAGATTTAGCAGCAGAAAGTTCAAAAGTATTAAAGATTAGAGTTACAGCTAAAGATATAAATGGTGTTAAAGCTGAAACTACAAATACAGCAACAATTGATAATGAAAATCCATCATCATCAACAGATGTTGATATTGGAAAATCTGATATTGATGTTACTAAGTCATCTCAAGTTGTTACATGTAATGATTATGGAATGACAGGTTCAAAAATTGATGTAGTTCATGAAAATGATGAAATTCAATATACAATAACTGTTGAAAATTATGGCGTTGTTTCTGACAAAATCAATGTTAGAGATGAATTAAAAGATAAAGTAGAATTTGTTGAAGGTTCTTTAACAGCTAAAGTTGACAGTAAAGACATTACAGGTGCTAAAGCTGAGAATGGAGTAATTTCATTAGATGATTACGAATTAGCTGCTGGAAGTAAACTTGTTATTACATTTAAAGTAAGAGTTAAAGCTCTTGGAGAAGAAAATGGTAAGAAGATTACAAAAGCTACATTTGAAGCAAATACAGTAAATATAAATGGTGATCCAACTGAGGATTCAAACGGACCAGGTGAAATTAAGAAACCTGATTTGAAAGTTACAAAATCAAGTTCAATTGAAGCAGGTCAATATGCTGAGATTGGAAAACAATTCTCATATTATATTGTAGTTGATAATAATGGATATGAGAAAGGTTCTGCAGTTGTAGAAGATGAAGTACCAAGCAATTTAAGAATTGACAGTTATGGTGATGCATTAGCTGGAGATACAATCAGCGTTGTAGGAAATAAAGTTACATGGAATGTAAATAATTTACCTGCTAGAACTTCAAGAAGAATTGAAATTAAAGTTACACCATTATCAATTAGTGAAGGTAAAACAGAAGAAACAATTACAAACACAGCTAAAATTACAAATGGACCAGATTCACCAACAGATGTAACTATTGCTACACCAGTTATTTCAACAACTAAAGCAAGTAAGGTTGTTGTATGTGGTAAATATGGTATGATCGACTCAGAAGGAACAACTAAGGTTACAACAGTTCACGAAGGTGATGAAATCGAATATACAATTACAATTTCTAATACAGGAAAAGTTGCTGGAATTGTAAATATGAATGATCCATTACCAACTGGAATGACATTTAAAGCAGGTTCATTAAGCACAAGCTTACCAAATGTAAATGTAGTAGTTGCAAATGATAAGAAATCAATTTCATTGAATGATTACTTATTAGCAGCAAATACAACATTAACAATTAAATTTAGAGTAACCATAGATCCACTTGGAAAAGATAGCAATGGAAATGATGCTACAAGTGCTAAATTAAGTGCTAATACTGTTGAAGTAAATACAGTTAAAATACCAGATCCAAATCCACCTACAGATATTAAGAAACCAATTATCAATACTACAAAGACTAGTGTGCTTTCTGAATGTGGTAAAGGTCAAACAAGTGGTACAACAGTACATGAGGGAGATAAAATTAAATATACAATTACAGTTTCAAATAGTGGAACTGAATACAAAAATATTAATGTATCTGATACATTAAAACCAGGAGTATCATTATTTGAAAATAAAATAAGTGCTAAAGACAATGAAAATGATATTCAAGGTATTATTGTAAGTACAGATAAGAGAACAATTTCATTAGATGGTTATAGATTAGAAGCAGGACACACATTAACAATTACATTTGAAGTTTCAGTAGATACTTTAGGTGAAAATGTTACAAAGGCTACAATCGAAGCTAACCAAGTTACGGTAGATACAACAACTACACCAGATGACAAAACATACGAGGTTGTAAAACCAAATATTAATGTTATAAAACAAGTATTAAATACAGAAGGCAATGACATCAATGAAAAGACAGTAGATGTTCGTTCAACATTAAAATATGTACTTGTTGGAACTAACACAGGTGATGAAGATTCAAATGTAACTATTACAGATGATATAGACATTAGTAAATTAACTGATGTAACAGTTACAGGTGTAATTAGAACTAATGGAACAGATGCATCAACAGCCGTTACTTACAACAAAGAAACTGGAAGACTTTCATGGTCTGGATTATTAAATAAAAATAGCGGAAACCAAGTAATTATTACAATTGAAGCTAAGACAAGAAACTTAAATGAATCTGAATTATCTTATGAAGTTGAGAATACTGCTCACTATACACCAGAGGGTTCTTCAGAAAAGACTACAAATAAAGTAACAAATAATGTTAAGATTATGATTGAGTCAGATAAGACAGCTACGGTTATAAATGATGAAAAAGATGGAAAAGCAGAATATGGTGATATTATAGAATATACTATTACTGCTGAAAATAAATCAGATAGTGATGGAAAAGTAAATATTATTGATCCATTACCAGCTGGTGTTGAATATAGCAATCCACTTGATGGAAAAGCTAACCCAATAGTTGTTAAAGTTAATGGAACAACTGTAGGAAATGGAACTTATAACGATGGAATAATATCATATGATGGAACTTTAAAAGCTGGTGCAAAATTAACATTAACATTTAGAGTTAGAGTAATTGAAACTGATATTGATAAGAATATTGTAAATACGGCAACAATTAATGGTATTGAAAAATCAGCTACTGTTGATGTTGTTAAGAAAATAAGTATTGCAGCTACAGCTGAAGTTACAAAATCTATGGATTTAGTTTTAGTGCTTGATGTTTCAACAAGTATGACAGAGAATAACATTGGAAGATTAGATGCACTTAAAACTGCTGCAAAAGCATTGGTAAATAAAGTATTCCCAAAAGGAGTTGCAACAGATTCTACGGTTACAATTATTGCATATAGTAAAAAGACAACAACTTCACCAATATACAAATATACTGCTAGAGAAGATGCACTTGCAAGAATAGAGGATTTGCAATCAATAGAAGGTACAAATATTAATGCTGGATTAAAAGCAACTGATACGTTACTTACAGGAGGCAAATTAACCAATAAGAAGAAAGTTGTTATATTCTTATCAGATGGTGCTCCAACAACACCTGAAGCTAGTAGAGCTGGACTTGTTGAAAAAGGTTGGGCAGATGCAAATAAGTATCCAATATATCAAGATGATAGTGTAGAAAATATTATAGAGTCAGCTACCAAGGTTAAAGCACATGCTGATATGATTTATTCAATAGGATTAGGAACTGAAACAATACCTGGACCTGGAAACAAGAATGTCGGATTATCTGAGAAATGCGCTTATGTAACTAAATGCAATAATCCATATAATTGTACTGATGCTACACATCAAGCTATGAATAGTGTTGTTCCATTTACAGGCGTTAAAGATAAAGATGTTTGGAATGGTGGATGGCCTACTAAAGAATATTATCATTATTATAGTGAAAGAGATTTGGCTAAGTTTGTATTAAAAACAATTGGAAAGTCTGGATATTTCCCAGTAGCGGATGGAGCAGATACAACAGCTACGACTAAAAATCTTTCTGATAAGTTTGATACAATTTTAAAAGATTCTTCAACAACACATGATACTGCTATAGTTACAAATAAACCTACAGAATTACAAATTTCTGAAACAGCAACTGTTAAAGGAGATGTAGTATTAAGTATTGGTGAAACATCTTTTACTATAAATATCGATACTCTAAAAAACGGAGCATATTCTCTTGGAACAGGAGATGAATTGAGTTATACTCAAGGTGTAGGATTTACATTCACAATTAGAAATGATAAAACATTAGAAAAAGAACTACACATTGCATATACAGTTGATAAGAAATAATTTCATAAATGGAATAAAGACGAGAGTGGAATTTCAATTCTGCTCTTGTTTTTTATAAATTTGAAAAAATTGTAAAAAAGTAGTATAATGTTTATGTAGCAATTTTATAAATTCAAAAGAGGCCGTTATTATGGCAGAAAGAGGGATTCATATGACAGAAATTAAAACAACAACATTGTCCACAGCAGAAGAATGGTTAGAGCGGTTAATCAATAGAATTAATGACCGTGAACAGTATACTGTGGATGGCAGTAACCTGGAAATCCTTGGAGAAAAAGACGATGCAATTAAATTTGCGTCAACTGCAGAGATTAACGACAGAAAGGAACCCGTTGTAATTTTAATGCAGCAGAAACAGAATAAAATTGTTGTATTGCGAAATTTTATTCAGGATTGTGATTGCACTCATGGATTATATGATGCAGTTAGAATGCTTGATGCTGGCAGATTACAGAGCGCAAGTTTTGTACAACAGATGGATTATGACGAAGATGTTGTTTATTTTCCAGAGTATGTGTGTGCAAAGACGTATCAGACAGATGAGAAATGTACCAGTTTCAAAGAAATCTGTGTTTCGGTAAGAAATCCAATAGGCTGGCTGACATACGGAAAGTATGGTACCTTTCTTCCAATGGAAAGATGGGAAACTGCTAGATAGTAGGTAGAATCACAAAAAGCCGGTAAGGGATTAATTCCCTTATCGGCTTACTCTTTTTTATTGGTATTTTATATAAATAAATTTAATATAGTAAGTGCAATCGCAGAAAATATAGATTTTAGTGAAATTCTACGAGTTGCTTTTATTGCATTATTTATAACTAAAAGTCTTTGCTCATGTCTAATTGTCAAAGCTAAGACAGTAACACCATCATTCATATAAAAATCTGATTTTTTCATTTGAATCACTTCCTAATTTTATCGTTCGTTAATTAATATTCCTTTGTAGTAATAATTCATGTATATAAAAATTATATCAAATGCCGTTATTTCTTGTCAAGTACGGGTAAAATGCAAAATTTGTAAAAAGTTGAAGAATTACATAAAATGTGATATAAATTACGAGTTTTTAACTAAAAATATTGAGAAAACAGAAGGTGTATGATATAACTTATATGATAGTTGAATGAAAATGGAGATATTTTATGCTAAGATTGGAAAATATAAAGATTCGAGAAGATTTAGAGAATGTGGATGTTGCAAAGGTTGCTTGCAAGAAATATAAAATCGATTTTAGTGATGTAAATGAATATAGTATTTTTAAAAAATCAATTGATGCTAGGAACAAAAGTGATATTTTTTATAATTATACAATTGATGTTAAAGTGAAGAATGAAAAGAAATATCCAAAGGTAAAGCAAGTTGATAAAGAAGTTTATGATATAGATGTTCAAGTAAAAAGAAAAAGTGATTTACGACCAGTAATTATTGGTGCTGGTCCTGCTGGTTTGTTTGCAGGACTTGTTTTAGTTAATAATGGCATTAAGCCAATTATTATAGAACAAGGAAAACGTGTTGAAGATAGAAAAAAAGATGTCGATGATTTTATTAATGGTGGTAAGTTAAATGTGAGATCTAATATTCAATTTGGTGAAGGTGGTGCAGGAACTTTTTCGGATGGAAAACTTACTTCTGGAATACATAGCATTTATTGTAGAAATGTGCTTGAGGAGTTTGTTAAATTTGGTGCACCAGAACAAATTAAATATGTTAATAAGCCTCATATTGGTACAGATAATTTAGTTAAAATAATTTCTAATATTAGAAATTATATTCTGGATAATGGCGGAGAGTTTTTATTTGAGGAAAAAGTTATAGATTTTGATTTTGAAGAAAATAGAGTGAAGAAGATTATAACGGATAAACGTGAAATAGAAACTGATACAGCTATATTAGCAATTGGCCATAGTGCGAGAGATACGTTTGAAGTATTATATTCTAAAAAGTTAAAAATGGAGCGTAAGAATTTTTCAGTTGGAGTTAGAATTGAACATAAGCAAAGTATGATTAATGAGGCGCAGTATGGAAATAAATCAAAGCTAAAATTACCTGTGGCTGAATATAAGCTTGCATATCATAACAATGATACGGGTAGGTCTTGTTATACTTTTTGTATGTGCCCAGGGGGATATGTTATGGCTTCATCAAGCGAAGAAGGTACTATTGTTACGAATGGAATGAGCAGGTTTTCGCGTGATGGAGAAAATGCTAATAGTGCAGTTTTAGTTAATGTTACTCCAAATGATTTTGACGGTGATAATCCATTGGCTGGATTGGAATTTCAAAAAGATTTAGAGGAAAAAGCTTTTGTACTTGGTGGAAGCAATTATTATGCTCCAATTCAAAGAGTAGGTGATTTTTTAGAAAATAAGAAGACAGAAATGATTGGAGAGATAAAACCAACATATAAGCCTGGTGTAACGTTTGCTAATTTAAATGATATTTTACCTTTTTTTGTTTCAGATACTTTGAAAGAAGGAATAAAATATTTTGATAATAAGTTAAAAGGTTTTGCAGATGATGATGCGATAATGACTGGTGTTGAAACTAGAAGTTCTTCTCCTGTTAAAATTGTGAGAGATGATAGTTTGCAATCAGAGACAGTTAAAGGGTTGTATCCTTGTGGTGAAGGTCCTGGATACGCTGGTGGAATTATGTCTGCGGCTGTTGATGGAATAAAATGTGCTATTGCAATTCTTGAACAGGAATAAGTTATTTGGTATACTAAATAAGTAATAAAATTGAAAAGGGGTATTTATATGAAAATTAAAGGAACAGTTTGGACAGATAGAAAAAGGCCTTTTTGTGGTTTGCCACTATCTTTCACGAAATATATTTTGCTTGAGGATAAGTTATTGATTGATACAGGAATTTTGTCTATAAATCAGGAAGAAGTTAAGTTGTATAGAATTATGGATTTGACTTTAAAGCGTTCTTTACTTCAAAGAATTTTTGGTGTAGGTACAATTCATTGTTGTTCTGCTGATAAGACAACACCTGAGTTTGAAATTAAGGATATTAAGAAACCTTTTGAAGTAAAAGAAATGATTTCTAAAATGGTTGAAGAAGAAAGAGATAAGAAACGTGTTTCAGGAAGAGAATATTTTGCTTCAGAAGAAGATGATGATGACAATATTGATGATTAGAGTGAGGAAAAATGATATCAGTAAGTGAGATTAAAAGAAGATTACCAGAAAAGTTTATAGATGAATTATATGAAATGTATTCGCCAGTTAGTGTTGATAAAATTCTTCTTGGTATGACTGATGATAGATTTTTGACATTAAGGGTTAATACTATTAAATATAATATTCAGGATTTAATGAAATATTTTAGAGAGAGAAATATAAAGTTTGAAAGAGTGCCATGGTATACAGATGCTTTGGTTATTAAAAATGCCAAGGAGAAAGATATTCAAAAGTTAGATATTTATGAAAAAGGTTATGTATATTTTCAAAGTCTTTCAAGTATGGTTCCCCCACTTGTTTTGAATCCTAAAAAGGGAGAGAAAATTTTGGATATGACAGCTGCGCCTGGTAGTAAAACGACTGAAATGGCTGCATTGATGGAGAATGATGGCGAAATTCTTGCAAATGAAATAGATAAAATTAGATGTGAAAGACTGAAGTATAATGTTGAAATGCAAGGTGCTAAAATTGTAGAGGTTATTAATAGAAGAGGTGAAAAGCTTGGAAATGAGTATACGGAACAATTTGATAAAGTTTTATTAGATGCACCATGCAGTGGAGAGGGGAGATTTATTGCTACAAAAGTTCAGACATATCGTGGATGGTCTGAAAAGACTGTTAATGATTTGGTTAAGCTTCAGAAAAAGTTGCTTGAAAGTGCTTATAATGCCTTAAAACATGGTGGTGTTATGGTGTATTCAACTTGTACTATCAATCGTTATGAAAATGAAGGAGTTTTGGATTGGGCTTTAAACAATTTTGATATTAAATTAAAAGATATAAATCTTGAAATTAGGGATGTTATCTATGGTGATAATCAAGAATTAAATAAAGATGTGAACAAAGCTATAAAGATTTTACCTTCAAAATCTATGGAAGGATTTTTTGTTGCGTTGATTTATAAGATCTGATTTTGATTTAATATTAATTTAGATTTACCTATTGTTATGAGAAATTCTAATTTTAAAAATATATGATTGGAAGTGAAATGAATGGGGTAAAATATTCAAAGATGATTTTATTATTATATAAAATAACGAGGCATATAAATTTGCTTTGGTAATTTTGTGTGCAAACGAAGATGCGGACTTAAATAAGTATAATAAGTACGGGTGGTATAAAGTTTCGTATTTGTTTTAATGTTTTAAGAAGGAAGGAAGGAAGAGTAAATTGCAAAATACAAAAGATGTTGTTGATGTTAATAAATTGTATGGAAAACAATGTTTATTAACTAAAGATGAATTTATTAAAGAATATAATGTTAATGAAAACGGATTAAATGAGGAACAGGTTGCTGAAAATATTCGAGCATATGGAAAAAATGAAGTCAAACAGGCTAAACCAAAGAAGTGGTATCATTTTTTCAACCAGAGCTTATTTAGTCCGTTTAATAGTATTTTACTTGGAATTGTTCTTATATTGTTTTATACAGATGTTTTTTTGCCTGAGAATCCAAGTTTTGCGAATATTATTGTTATTGTAATATTAGTTATTGTTAGTACTTTACTTGAGTTTACAGAGGAATATAAGTCAAATAAAGCGGCTCAAAAATTAAAAGAACTTGTTGAAACAACAACTACAGTTCTTAGAGATGGTCAAAAGGTTGATGTTCCATTAAAAGAAGTTACAATTGGAGATATTGTTTATTTATCTGCTGGAAGCATGATTCCTGCGGATCTTAGAGTTATAGAGTCAAAAGACTTATATGTTGGTCAGTCTTCATTAACAGGAGAATCTGATTCTGTAAAAAAAGAGGTTAATACTGCTAATACAGAAGAAATAGATAGTATATTAGATTTAGATAATATTTGCTTTATGGGTACAAATGTTATTTCTGGTAGTGCAAAGGGTGTTGTTATAAAGGTAGCAGATAGCACTTATTTTGGAAAAATTGCTAAGAGTGTTTCTCCTAACAAACCAAAGACATCTTTCCAAAAGGGAATAGAGAATATAAGTAAATTATTAATTCGTTTTATGGTTTTTATAATTCCGATTATATTTTTGTTTAATGCGTGGAAACATGATTTAGTTACTGCGTTTACATTTGCTGTAGCAATTTCAATTACTATAACGCCTTTATTGTTGCCTGTTATTTTATCTTCTTGTTTATCAAAAGGTGCTGTTAGAATGTCTAAGAAAAAGACGATTGTTAAGAAATTAGATTCTATTCAAAATTTTGGTGCAATGAATATTTTGTGTACAGATAAAACAGGAACGTTAACAGAAGATAGAATTGTTTTGGAAAAATATTTGGATGCTACAGGAAAAACTAGTGATAAAATTTTGAAATACGCATATTTGAATGCAAATTTCCAAACTGGTTTGAAAGGTAATATTGATGAAGCTGTTATTAATAGAGCTCATGAAAATGGATTACAAAGTTTAGATAGTGAATATAAAAAAGTTGATGAAATTCCTTTTGATTTTACTAGAAGAAGATTGTCTGTTGTTGTTTCAAAAGAAGGAGAGAAGAGCTTACTTATTACTAAAGGTGCGATTGAGGAAATTTTATCTATATGTACAATGGTTGAGATTGATGGTAAACTTATAAATATTACTGATACTATTAGAAAAAATGTTTTATCTATAAGTAAAAAGCTTAATAAAGATGGATTAAGAGTTGTTGGTGTTTGTGAAAAGAAATTTGATATTTTAAACGAAAGTTTTTCTGTTGAAGATGAACATGAAATGATATTTTTAGGATTTATTGGTTTCTTAGATCCACCAAAGGAATCTGCTAAAGAATCTGTTGCTAAGTTAAATAAAGCTGGAGTAAGGGTTATTGTTTTAACTGGTGATAATGTTGATGTTACGAGATGTATTTGTGGTAAGGTCGGAATTAATACACAAAATATTATTGAAGGTTCAGAAATTGATAAATTGCCTGATATGGGTGTTGCAAGATTACTTAGAAAGAATAATATTTTTGCTAAATTGTCTCCAATTCAAAAAGCTAGAATTGTTAGAATTTTGAAAGGCATGGGAAATGTTGTTGGATATATGGGAGATGGAATTAATGATAGTCCATCACTTTCAAATTCTGATGTTGGTGTTTCTGTTGACACTGCCGTTGATATTGCTAAGGAGTCTGCTGATATTATTTTGCTAGAAAAAGATTTGAAAGTTTTATTAGATGGTGTAGACGAGGGAAGACGTACGTTTGCTAATTTGCTTAAATATATTAAATTAGCTACAAGCTTTAATTTTGGTGAGGTTTTATCTGTTGTAGTTGCAAGTATTGCATTACCATTTTTACCTGAAACTCCAATTCAGTTGCTTGTTGAAGGTTTGCTTTATGATATAGGGCAAATGACATTGCCTTTTGATAATGTTGATAAGGAATCTTTGAAAAAGCCTAAGAAGTTTGATATTAGGAGTTTAAAAGATTTTATGTTGTTTATGGGACCTATTAGTTCAGCGTTTGATATTTTAGTGTTTATTGCTTTGTGGTTTGTTCTTGGAGTGAGGGAGGCTGCTACGTTCCAGACGATTTGGTTTAGTTATAGTATTGTGTCTAATTTGGCTGGAATGCATATTATTAGAACTACTAAGATTCCATTTATACAGAGTAATGCGCATAGGGCGGTGTATGTGTCTTCTGTGTTGCTTAGTGTTATTGGCTTGATTATTCCATTTACTTTTATAGGAAAGATGATTGGTTTGGTTCCTATTGCAACTGAGTTTATTGTTCTTATTTTGACGGTTACATTTTTGTATTGTGTTGTTGCACAGTTTGCAAAGAAGATTTATATTAAGATTTTTGGAGAATGGATTTGATTTAAAAATTTTATATGTTTAGTGAGTAACGAATATTATATTTATTTTAGTTCCTTGCTGAAGAGATTTTACCACCCATTAAACTTTGTTTAAATGGTTAGGTAAAAACTCTCAAGCTGCGCGTCACAAAAATAAATATAATATTCGTTTGTGTTTAATTGTAAAAAGAAAAAATACATATTAAATTTTTGAATCACCGCGTAGGGACCAAACGAGCGAAGCGAGTTCGATTGAAGCATTCTACCCGCTTGAAAATAAAAATTTAATATTTTTATTTTCAAAATTCGAGGAATGCGCCAGCAAGGTGTGAGAAAATTAATATGTATTTTTTCTTTATAATATTATATGCAAAAAAAACCCAATAGATTTTGAAATCTATTGGGTTTTTTTACGTTTAAATTCGTTTATTTTTTATTTTTATTGATGTTGTATGTGATTGCTCCGTCGTTTTCAATAAATGCTTTTGCATCTGTTGTGTTATATTTGATTGGTCCATCATCATCTGACATTGTTGTATCAAATTTTGGACTTCCCATAAATGAATTTAATATATCATGTTTTTCTTCATTAAATGATGTTGCTGAATCATAATATTTAGAGAAGTTGAATTGTTTTGGTGTATGTTTTTCTTTATATTTTGATTCAAGGAAATCAAGTTTTCCTTTACCAACAATCATTTTTCCTTTTATGTCTCTAGTTTTATAAATGATAGCTTTGAATTTCTGTGATTGAACTTTTCCAGCTTTGAAGTTTGCTTTGTAACCCCATTTGATATCGCCATATTTTTGATCATATGCTGGATCAGAACCGTCTTTTGGATTTGTGTTGTAATCCATCTTAAACATCCATTCACGTTTCTCTCCAAATTCTTTTTCCCACCATTCGTTGTCTTCTGGTGTGTTGTTACCAAATACAATTTTTGTTGTACAGTTTGCAAGTATTGTTTGTCTGTAGCTTTGGCTGTTTGTTAATACGTTGTTTGTACCAAATTGTGATAAGTTCTGAGCTGATATGATAAGTCCAACTCTATATTTTCTGAATAATGTGAAGAAATCTTCAGTTGCTTTACATACAAATGGAGGAAATTCATCTATGTATAAGAAGTGAGGGATTCTTGTTTTTTCTGTTCCTGGTCTAGAGATAACAGAGTGTTGCATTAGAAGAAGTATAAATAATCCAAATGCTTTATTTATTGCTGCTCCTAAATCTCCACGTCTTGTGCAAATAAGTGTTATTTCACCATTTTTTAATGCATCATCAAAATTAATATTGTTTGTTCTATTACATAAAATATTTCTTACACCAGGGAAACGAAGTAGGTTTTCAAGTTGTGCACTTGCTGCTTGAAGAGCTTTTCTTGTTTCGTCGATTCCTGTAGAATTTTGATAAAAGTTATTAGCAAAGTATGTAAGTAATATTTGATATTTTTCTGCTAGTTCTGGAATCTTTTTCATTTTTTCACAGAACTTTTCAACTAATTCAAAGTTGTTTAACATCATAAGTAAATCTTCTAAGTTAGGTAGTAGACCATTATGTGTTTTTGGATATATTTCTTTTAATAATAATGATAAGTTTTCAATTGCTTGCGTTGTTATATTTTGATAATAAGCTTGTTGTACAGTTACTTCATTTGTTTCATACATTCTTTTTAATACTGCAGAAATTGAAATTGAAGTTTTAACTGGATCTTCAAAAACAAATGGGTTCATTCCAATTGAATCTGGATCATCTGGATCAACTAAGTTATAATTCATACCATAATTTTTTAATACTTTTTCTATATGAGAAATTGATTCGTAATCAGGAGCGATGTAAGTTAATCCTAAGTTTTTATATATATTTTTCTTTCCTGATGTACCATATATTAATTTCTTTAAATATGTATTAAATATTTTTTCTTTCCCTGGTTTTATATCTAACATATTAAGTGAGAAGTTTGCGTTTAAATATTCATTTGAAAATGGTTCTCTAATAGAAGCGATTCCTGTTTTTAATGCTGTGAATCCTAATTCTTTTGAAGCTTCTTTTAAGAAGAATTTCTTTTCAATATCACGAGCAATCATTGGTTCAAATGCCATTGTTGTTTTTCCTGATCCAGATACACCAACGATAAGTGTTGATTCAAATCTTCTTGATTCAGGAATTTTTATAACTTGACCAGTTTCACCGTTTCTACAAATAAACATTTCACATGTATATGGTCCAACTTTGTCAGATTCAGGTGATAATGAAATTCCGTTGTAATCAGCAACTGAATCTCTGATATCTTTTGTATCTGCCCAACCAGTATACATCTTTTTAAACATAGGAATTATAGTTACTATTGGCAAATACCAAGCTAATGCTGTGAATGCTGGTTTTATTACATCCATAAATCCACCAACTATTCCAGTGTAGTTTGGCAAAGAGAATAGGAATATCCATAAAAATTGATTTGCCCATTGCATAAACATTGATAATGCTATGATATACAAAGCTATGTAATATAGCACAAACAATGAAAATTTTCTTGCATCATCTGTAGCAAATTTAGAACCTGCTCCAAATAGGAATGCAAAGATAGGACAAAGTAGAGCAAATGTATATGCAAATGGTCCCCAGTATGAAACTGAAATTCCTGAGAAACATAAGAATAACATTTCTACAAGTCTATCAACACATATGTAAACACTGATTAATGTTAATACATATGTAAAAAAAGTATTTCTATCGGTTTTTAATTTCTTTAAAAATGCATCGATATATTTCCATATAAAATTATTAATTGATTTAAACAAAACTTTTCACCACTTTCACAAAAATTTCCTCTTATATTATCCTATAAAAACGCCAAAAATTCAAGACTTTTTGCTAAATTTGTAGTGAAAAGTATAAAATGAATCATGTTATAAATTCATATAATATAGAAACGGGTATATTATATGATAAACTAAGATGTAATATTTATATGCTTTTGGAAAATTAATGAATAAATGAATATTAGTTTTAAAGTAGAGAATTCAAAAGTCTAATACCATATTTTATAAGAACGAGATTTGGGAAGCAAGATTTTTTGCTTAATAAAATACTTGAAATTGAATATTAATATAAATATAATATGAGTATTAAACGAGAAAGGAAAAATTTATGCTTGAAAAAAAATCAAAAACAAAGAGTGAAACTTTTTTACAGGGAATATTGGTCTTAATATTTTCTCAAGTTTTAATAAAAGTACTTGGATTAGTACAAACTTTATATTTGACTAACAGAAAAGGATTTGGAGATGCTGGAAATGCTATATATATGGGCAGTTACCAGATATATGCGTTACTTCTTTCAATTTCTTCAATTGGAATACCTAATGCAATTTCAAAATTAGTTTCTGAAAGAATTGCAATTGGTGATAATGAGGGCGCCCATAAGGTATTTAAAGTTGCTTTGTTGACATTCGGAGTAATTGGAATGATTGGAACATTATTGCTATTTTTCGGTGCTGGACCTATTTCTGATATTTGGCTTGAAATTCCTGAGTCAAAAATAACATTAATGATTTTAGCGCCAGCTGTATTTTTTGTTGCAATTTCATCAGTATTTAGAGGTTACTTTAGTGGTAGACAACAAATGAAAGCAACTGCAAATGCACAATCATTTGAACAATTTTGGAAAACATTATTTACAATTATTTTTGTTGAGATAGCTGTTATTTTAACTAGCACTAATACTACATATATGGCTGCAGCTGCAACAGCAGCAACAAGTACAGCAATTTTATTTAGTTTTATTTATCTTTATAAATATTATACAAGGGAAAGAAAGTTTATTTCTGTAAAAAATGATGCAGGAGTAAAAACTGAAAATAAAACGGTAAAGACTATTGTAAAAACGATTTTGTGGATTTCTATTCCGATATCTTTAACTGCAATTTTATCTTCTTTAAATAAATTAGTTGATTCTATGACGGTGGTTAAAATGTTGAAACCTATTTTGGGAGAAGAGGTTGCTAAAGCTAAGTATGGTATATTAAGTGCTAAAGTGGATATACTTACATCATTACCACTTGCATTTAATGTTGCATTTGCTACGGCACTTGTTCCAGCAATTTCAGCAGCAAATGCTAAAAAAGATGTTGATACAATAAATAAGAGAATATCTTTTTCACTTTTACTTGGTTTATTGATAGGACTACCATGTACAGCAGGAATGTTTTTATATGCAAATGAGATTTTACTATTATTATTCCCATTACAAAGTGATGGAGGAGTTTTGCTTGCTATTTCGTCATTTACAATTGTATTTACAATTTTAGCTCAGACTATAAATGGAATCTTACAAGGATTGGGAAAGGTAAAGACTCCGGTTATAGCATTGGGAATAGGTGTTATTGCTAAAACTATTGCTAATCTTGTTTTAATGCCAATAGAAGGAATTTATGAAAATGGTGCAGCAATTGGATCTGTATTATGTCATTTGATTTCGTTTATAATTGTATATGCGGTTTTATTAAGAACAGTAAAATTAAATTTTTCATTATTTAAACTTTCATTAAAACCAATGATTGCTACAATATTAATGTCTGTGATTTCATATGGAGTATATTTTGCAATAAAAGGTTTCTTACCAATAAGAATTGCAACAATAATTGCTATAATTATTGCGGTTGTAGTTTTTGTGCTAAGTGTTTTATTATTAAAGATATTTTCTAAGGAAGAAATCGAGATGTTGCCTAGAGGCGAGAGAGTTTACAAGGTTTTGAAAAAATTACATTTTTGCGATTAAAATTTGATAAAATTTTCTAAAAACTGGTGTAAATACTGAAAAATTAACAAAAAATTAAAAAAAGTAGAAGGATTTTAGTGGAGTTTGGCGAATAAACATATTGTAGATTTCGAATCTACATAATAATACTAAAATCTATTAGGAGGTAAAGAAATGAACAAAGCTGAATTAATCGCAGCAGTAGCTGCACAAACAGGAGACACAAAAAAAGGTGCTGAAACAACAATCAATGCATTCGTTAACACAGTTATGGAAGCATTAGCAAAAGGAGATAAAGTTCAATTAGTTGGATTCGGTTCTTTTGAAGTTAGAAAAAGAGCAGCTAGAAAAGGAAGAAACCCACAAACTAAAGAAGAAATTAAAATACCTGCATCAAAAGCTCCAGTATTCAAAGCTGGTAAAGCATTAAAAGATTTAGTAAATAAAAAATAATCAGTTTTGAAAAATAAATGATTATATGAATTCATATAAAAAAGGCATAGTGATATGCCTTTTTTTCATGTAATATAAGAAATCAAAGAATTTCTTATTATGTTTATATATAAATAACAATGTACAGAAATTTACTTTGCAAATTTTGTAAGCGAACAAAGAGAAGGAAGATACAACGTGTGTATCTTCCTTTGTGCTGTTAGAACCGAGTGTAGTCTTTAGTGATATAAGGCTTTACCTGTTCATGAAGGGTTTTCATGTGCTCTAAGTCAGTGCCAGACATCTCGAATTCTCGATACTTCATGTATCGCTGAGAATGATATTTAAGCCATCCTCCTTTAATTTGTTTGTCTTCTTTTTTGTCTTTTTTGGTTAAGCAAAGATGAAAGTCAACAAAATTGAGCGATACATATTCGCAAATTGCTGGGATGTTTTCAACCTTTACAAGACCTCTTATAACGTATTTCCGCTGTTGTACCATATACAGCACCTCCTAAGTAAAATCTTGAACTTTGTGGTTCAATAAACTTATTATAACATATATTCCAAATTTTTTCAAAATTATTAGTTAAACTATTGAAAAATGAAAATAAAGGTGCTAAAATATTTTTGTTAATATAAAAACGTTGAAAAGGACACGATAAATAGAAAATACTTTAAGAGAGCTAGTGGGTGGTGAGATACTAGTAAGGATATTTATTTATTATCACCTTGGAGTTACATATTCGAATTTAAGTAGGGTATGTCGCGTAATTGCGTTAAAGATTTTTGAGAGAATTTTAATTAAGTTTAAAATTAATTTAGGTGGTAACGCGGAGTGATTCGTCCTATGGATGAGTCACTCTTTTTGTATTATAGGAAATTTTTTTAATTCTTGCAATAAGAAAATATTATATTTAATTTTTAGTGACGCGCAGTTTGAGAGGTTTTGTCAGGCCGGCTAAACTATGTTTAGTGGGCCGTAAAATCTCTCAGCAAGGAACAAAAATTAATATAATATTTTCTATAGTAAGTACTTAACAAAAAGTAAATATAAAAATAGGAGGAATGAGATATGAGTGAAGAAAAAATGGATTACAGCAAAACACTTAATTTGCCAAAGACAAATTTTCAAATGAGAGCTGGATTACCAGAAAAAGAACCAAAAATATTGGAGGAAGTTTTTGAAAAAGGTCATATTTATGAAAAAATGTTAGAAAAAAATAAAGGAAAAACACCTTTTGTACTACATGATGGACCTCCATATGCTAATGGTGAAATTCATATTGGACATGCTTTAAACAAGACTTTAAAAGACACTATCGTAAGATATAAGAACTTAAAAGGATATTGGACACCTTTCATTCCTGGATATGATACACATGGAATGCCTACAGAGAAAAAAGCTATTCAATTATTAGGATTAAATAGAGATGAAATTCCTGTAAATAAGTTTAGAGATACTTGTAAAAAATTCACAATGGATTACAAAGATAAACAAACAGAAGGTTTTAAAAGACTTGGAGTTTTAGCTGATTGGGATCATCCTTATATTACATATCAACCTCAAATGGAAGCAAAACAAATTGGAGTTTTTGCTGATATGTATAAAAAAGGATACATATATAAAGGTTTAAAACCAGTTTATTGGTGTACAGATTGCGAAACAGCTTTAGCTGAAGCAGAAATAGAATATAAAAATGTAAATTCAAATACTGCTTATGTTAAATTCCCAGTTAAAGATGCTAATGGAAAATTTGATGAGAAAAATACTTTTGTTGTTATTTGGACAACAACACCTTGGACTTTACCAGGAAATACAGGTATTACAATAGGTGGAGATTTTGATTATAGCTTTGTTAAAATTGGTGAAGAAGTTTTAATAATGGCTTCTGCTTTAGTTGAAACAGTTATGAAAATTGCTGGAATTGAAGAATATGAAGTTGTTAATGAAATGAAGGGTGCTGAATTAGAAGGTGTTATGTGTAGACATCCATTCTTAGATAGAGATTCAAAAGTTGTTTTAGGAAGCCCTGAAACAGTTGATGTTTCTTTAGAAACTGGTACAGGTGCGGTTCATACAGCTCCTAGCTATGGTAAAGAAGATTATTTATGTGGATTAAAAAATGGATTAGATATAATAGTTTGTGTTGATGGTAAAGGACATCAAACAGCTGAAGCTGGACCATTTGCTGGCATGTATTATGCTAAATCTGATAAAGAGATTATAAAATACTTAGATGAAAAAGGATTGTTACTTGCAAGTCAAGTTGTAAATCACTCTTATCCACATTGCTGGAGATGTAAAAATCCAATTATATTCAGAGCTACAAGTCAATGGTTTGCTTCTGTTGATGGATTTAGAAGAGAAACTTTAGATGCAATTAAAACTGTTAAATGGTACCCAGCTTGGGGTGAAGAAAGAATTTCTAAGATGGTTGAAGAAAGAAATGATTGGTGTATTTCTCGTCAACGTACATGGGGAGTTCCAATTCCAGTATTTTATTGCAAGGATTGCGAAAAAGAATATGTTACTGATGAAAGTTTGAAAAAGGTTCAAGAAATTTTCAGAGAAAAAGGTTCAAATGCTTGGTTTGATATGTCTGAAAAAGAGTTAATGCCAGAAGGCGCAAAATGTTCTTGTGGATGCACAGAATTTAAAAAAGAAACAGATATTATGGATGTATGGTTTGATTCTGGTTCAACTCATGAATCAGTTTTAGCAGAAAGAGGATTACCACCAGCTGATTTATATTTAGAAGGTAGTGATCAATATAGAGGTTGGTTCCAATCTTCACTTCTTACATCTGTTGCTACTAAAGGAAAAGCTCCTTATAAAGAGGTTGTTACTCATGGTTATACAATTGATGATCAAGGAAGAAAAATGTCTAAATCTCTTGGAAATGTTATAGCACCTCAAGAAATTATAAAAGAATCTGGTGCTGATGTTTTAAGACTTTGGGTTTTAGCATCTGATTATAAATCAGATGTTAGTGTTTCAAAAGCTATTATTAAACAAGTTACAGAGGTTTATAGAAAAATACGTAACACAGCAAGATATATTCTTGGAAATACTTATGATTTTGAAGTTAATTTACCTGTTGCATATGAGGATTTATTAGAGATTGATAAATGGGCTTTAACAAGACTTAACAAATTAATAAAAGATTGTACAAAAGCATATGACGAATATGAATTTCATAATGCTTACCAAGCAATAAATCAATTCTGCGTTAATGATATGAGTACTTTCTATTTAGACATTATAAAAGATAGATTGTATACATCAAAAGCTGATTCTTTGGAAAGAAGATCTGCTCAAACAGCAATGTATGAGATTTTGGATGCTTTAGTTAAGATTTTAGCTCCAATGACATGTTATACTGCTGAAGAGATTTGGCAAGCAATGCCTCATAGAGATGGAGAAAAAGTTGAAAGTGTAATGCTTACAAATTATCCTGAGTATAATCCTAAATATGAAAATCCTGAATTAGAGGCTAGATGGAATAAAATAATAGCTTTAAAAGAAGAAGTTTCTAAGAAATTGGAAGAAGCAAGAATGGAAAAAGTTATAGGACATTCTTTAAATGCTAAAGTTACTTTATATGCAACTGAAGATAAATATGATCAATTATTAAAAGATGTTGATCTTTTGACTTCTGTATTTATTGTTTCAAAAGTTGAAATTGATAATAATAAAAGAGAAGAAGATGGCGAAATTGGAATAAAGGTTGAAGTTGCAGATGGAGAAAAATGTGAGAGATGCTGGATGTATTCTGAAACTGTAGGAAAAAATCATGATCATCCAACACTATGCAAGAGATGTGTTGACAATTTGGAATAAAAAGTGTATAAATATATTTGTAACTTTATTAGAGTTATGTTAAAATTTGATTATTAAGCAAGAAAGTTGGAGGAAATAGTAATGAGTGTATTGGTTAATGTATTATCAGTATTATATGTACTATGTTGTATATTTATAATAGTATTAGTACTTTTACAAAAAAGTGATAAGGGTGGAGCTTCAGAAAGTATAATGGGATCTTCAGGAAATAATTTCTATGAGAAAAATAAAGGAAGAACTCGTGAAGGTAAACTTAAAAATTATACAATTTTATTTTCTACAATATTTGTAATTTTAACTATAGTTCTTACTATTTTAAATATGAAAATTGCGTAGAGTATAAATAAGTTTTTTGGGGCGGTGAATTTATTTTCATCGCTTCTTTAATTATAGGAAGGTTTTCTAATTTTTTTGTAATGTTAATATTTTGCATAGATGTTTGTAAAATGGATTTTGCTTATGAAGAAAGATATGAACTCAAGAAATGTTAGAATAAGTAAAAACAACTGAAAGGTCTGTTTTATTCCTGTAATAAATTTTTAAAATATAATAAAAAATGGAGAGAAAATGGAAGAAAAAGAATTAATAATTGGTGTATTTACAGCACATGAACGTGGATTCGGTTTTGTTACGCCAGAAAACAATGAAGGTGAAAAAGATATTTTTATTCCGGCTAAAAGCGTTAACGGGGCTTTGAATGAAGATGTTGTTGAAGTTGAAATCGTAGATGAGTCAGGGAAAAGTAAAGAAGGAAAGATTAAAAAGATTATTAGAAGAGGAAAAGCTACTTTGGTTGGAACTTTTCAAAATTGTAGGAATTTTGGATTTGTTGTTCCTGATGATAAAAGATTTGGTACAGATATTTTTATTTCTAAGAAACATTTTGGAAAAGCAAGAAATAACCATAAAGTTGTTGTAAAAATAACAAAATATCCGGAAAAAGGTCGTAAGGCTGAGGGAGAGATAATTGAGGTTATTGGAAATATTAATCAAGCTGGTGTTGATATGCTTAGTCTTATTAAGGAATATAAATTGCCTGCAAGATTTCCAGAAGATGTTGTTGAAGAGGCAAAATCTTTTGGTGATAAAATTGATATGAAAAATGCTCAAAATAGAGTAGATTTGCGTGATAGAATTGTGTTTACAATTGATGGTGAAGAAGCTAAGGATTTAGATGATGCTGTAATGATAGAAAAAACAAAGGATGGAGAGCATTATATATTAGATGTTCATATTGCTGATGTTAGCCATTATGTTAAAGACAGATCTAAATTGGATAGAGAAGCTAGAATTAGAGGAACAAGTATTTATATGTTGGATCGTGTTATTCCAATGCTTCCTAGAGAGCTTTCAAATGGGCTTTGTAGTTTGAATGCAGGTCAAGATAGATATACATTATCTGTTCAAATGGAAATTGATAAAGATGGTAATGTTGTTGCATCTGATATATATAAAGGAATTATTAGGGTTACTGAGAGAATGTCATATACTGATGTTCAAAAGATTTTAGATAATTCAGATGAGAAAATTGTTAAGAAATATAGCAAGTATGTAGATTATTTTAAATTAATGGAAGAACTAGCTAAAATTTTAAAAGCAAAAAGAATGAAACATGGTTATCTGAATTTAGATGTTCCGGAGAGTAAAATTGTTTTAGATAATATTACTGGAAAATGTATTGATGTTAAGAAATATGAGACAAGTTTTGCAAATGAAATAATTGAGCAATTTATGCTTACTGCCAATGAAACTGTTGCGGAAAGATTCTATTGGCTTGAAGTGCCTTTTATTTATAGAGTTCACGAAGAACCTGATATTGATAAGGTTAAGGAGTTGAATAAATTTTTATTTAACTTAGGATATAAAATTCATATTAGCCAAGATGTTGTACATCCTTCTGCTTTTTCTAAGGTGTTAGAAGAAGTAAAAGGAAAGCCTGAGGAGAAGGTTGTTTCTAATTTGATTTTAAGAACGCTTAAAGTGGCTAAATATGAAAGTGAAAATCTTGGACATTTTGGTATTGCTAGTAAGTATTATTGTCATTTTACTTCACCTATTAGAAGATATCCAGATTTATTTATTCATAGAGTTATTTCTGAATATTTTACAAGTTCAGATAAACAAAAAGAAAGATTTGCAGAAAAAGCTCCAAAATATGCTAAAAATTCTTCTGAAAGAGAAAAAGTAGCACAAAAGGTTGAAAGAGAAGCCGAAAGTATGAAGAAAGCTGAGTTTATGGAAGATAAAATTGGAAATGTTTATAATGGAATTATTTCATCTGTAACTAATTTCGGAATTTTTGTTGAACTTGAAAGTACTGTTGAAGGTTTGATTAGGTTTGAAGATTTAGGAGACGAATATTTTATTTATAATGAGTCAAATAGGACATTAATTGGTGAAAAGTCAAATAAGATATATAAAATCGGAGATAAAGTAAAAATAAAAGTTATTAAGGCTAGTAAAGAGGCAAGAGAGATTGATTTTGCTATTGAAAATGATGAAAAATAGTAAAAAAAACTTTATATTTATTAAAAATTATAATATAATACCAATGGATATTTAAAAAGTAAAAAAAGACGTACATGCAAATAGGCGAAAGGTGTATTTGCATACTGGAATTTAATATTTCAGTAGAGGAGGATTTTATGGATAAAAGAAGTGGTAGAACTTCATCAAATGGTGGAAAAAGAGGATTTAATTCTAAAAGACCTGTTCCTAGAAATAGAACTAGTTCGGAAACAAGAAAGATTAATACTATTTCAGATGAGACTAAAAAATATAATTTTGATGAAGATAAATTAAAAAATGCTTCAACTAAAGTTAAAAATGGTACTAAAAAGAATACAAAAAATAAGAAGAAAAATAAGAAAAAGAATTTAGCTTGGTCAATTATTAAAAAAATTTTTCTTGCAATTCTTATTCTTGGAATTTTAGCAGGTTTAATTGTTGCGGGAATTCTTGCAGGAATTTTCTTTGGATTCTTTGGATCTGATTTTAAGATGACTAAAAGTGATTTAACAATTCAATTTGTTAATTCAGAAGTTTATGATGCTGATGGAAATTTAATTTGCTCATTGAATGGTAATGAAAAAAGGAAATTAGTTAGCTTGGAGCAAATGCCAGAATATTTACCAAAGGCTTATGTAGCAATTGAAGATGAGAGATTTTATGAACATAGTGGTGTTGATATTAAGAGAACTGGTGCTGCTACTGTTACATATGTTCTACATGGTGGAAAATCTTCATTTGGTGGTAGTACAATAACTCAACAGCTAGTTAAGAATATTACTGATGATGATGAAGATTCTGCATTAAGAAAAGTAAAAGAAATGGCTAGAGCTATACAAGTCGAGAAAGAAATTTCTAAAGATGATATATTGGAATTATATTTAAACATTATTTTCGTTGGTGGAAATAATATTAATGGTGTTGAGTTAGGTGCTGAATATTATTTCAATAAGGATGTGTCACAATTAACGATTGCTGAAGCTGCTTTTATGGCGGGTATTAACCATACACCAAATTCATATAACCCATACATAGGAAATGAAGAAGAGAAAGCAGCTCATATTGAAAATGGAAAAAAGAGAACCAAAGTTGTTTTAAATAAAATGTTAGAACTTGGATATATAAGTCAAGATGAGTTCAATACAGCTAATGCAGAAGTAGATAATGGTTTACCTTTCTCTCAAGGACCTTTAACATCAAATGTTATTTTAACTGCACATACAGAAGCTGCACTTAATGAAATTGTTGAACAAATGATGGCAGAAAAAGGTATGACACGTGATATGGCTGAATCTAAGTTATATGGTAGTGGATATAAAATTTATACTACTCAGGTAACAAGTATTCAAAATACAATGCAAGAAGAAATGTCAAAAGATAAATATATTATGCCAGGTAAAGTAAAATTAGCAGATAATGTTACTTTAAAAAATGATCAATCACAAGCTGCTATGGTTGTTATAGAGCCTTCTACGGGTAAGGTTGTAGGTTGTGTTGGTAAACTTGGAGCCAAAACAACAAATGGTGATTTAAATAGAGCTACTCAAACTAAGAGACAAATTGGTTCTGCAATGAAACCTATTGCAGTAATTGGACCAGCTGTTCAAGAGGGAATTATTTCCCCAGCATCTGTATATGATGATAAGCAAACAAGTGAGTTTAGTGTCGATGGAAAGCCATGGCCTAAAAATTATTATGGTTCTTTCTATGGAAAGCAAACTGTAAGAGAAGCAATAAAAATATCTGGTAATGTTATACCAGTTAGAATTTTAAATCAAATTGGTGTTTCAAAATCAATTGAATATTTAAATAAAATGAATATGACTGTACAATCTCCTGGATTATCTTTAGCTCTTGGTTCTGCTGAATTTACTCCATTACAAATGGCTGCTGCATATGCAACAATTGCAAATGATGGAACATATATTCAACCAACCTTCTATAGTAAAGTTGTTGATTTAGATGGAAATGTTGTTATTGAACCACATCAAACAAAAACAGAAGTATTCGGAAAATCAGAGTCTTATATAATTAAGAGTATTATAACTGAACCAGTTGTGGGTGTTGGAACACCTGCTACACATGGTAGAGGTGGTACAGCTACTTATTGTAAGATACCTGGAATGGATGTATGTGCTAAAACTGGTACAACTGATGATGACTTTGATAGATGGCTTTGTGGATTTACTCCTTATTATGCTGCTGCTTGTTGGTATGGATATGATCAAAATGAGGAAGTTAAGTATACTAAAGCATCTCCAACTAATCCAGCTGGAGGAATTTGGTCAGCTGTTATGAAGTCAATTCATACAGGATTAGAACCTAAGACATTTGTTAAACCTGATGATGTTGTTCAAGCTACAGTTTGTCATGATTCAGGATTATTACCATCTGCTGGATGTACAAATTTAGTTACAGATTGGTTTATACAATCAAAAGTTCCAACAGAACGTTGTGGAACAGAAAATTTAGATAAAGAATATTCTATTTGTGAAGAGTCTGGAATGCTTGCTGTTGAAGGAGCATGCCCAAGGATTGTTAAGAAAAGAGCAAGTGAGTTAGAAACTGTTCCAACTCAATCATGTACTATTCATAAAGTACCTGAGGCTACACCGTCACCAAGTGTTACACCTACTACACCTGTTGTTAGTCCATCGACGGAACCATCAACTAAGCCATCAACAAAACCAACTGGTAGTCCATCAACATCAACTTCAACGAAACCAACTGAAAGTCCTTCAACAAGTCCTTCAACAAGTCCAGCAACGTCTGGTAATTAATAATAAATAAAATTGAAATTTATATAATAGGAAATTTAAATTTCCTATTATATAAAAAGTTTGTATGAGAGTATGCAATAGAAGTTATTAAATAACAATAACAATAACAATGTATAACACTTGTTATAACAAATGTACTGACGAAAAAGTTTTAATAATTTAAAATGTTATTAATGTTTGCTTATTTTAGAAAGGAGAGTTTTAATGGAATTAAAACTATTTAATACATTATCAAGAGAAAAAGAAGTTTTTAAGCCAATAGATGAGAAAGAAGTAAGAATTTATACTTGTGGACCTACAGTATATTATTTTGCTCATGTTGGTAACTTAAGAAGCTATTTGTTTATGGATAATTTGAGAAGAGTATTAAAATATAATGGTTATAATTTGCGTCATGCTATGAATATTACAGATGTCGGTCATTTGGAATCAGACGCTGACGAGGGCGAAGATAAAATGGCTAAAGCTGCAAGAAGAGAACATAAAGATCCATATGAAATAGCAGAGTTTTATATGAATAGATTTTTAGAGGATTTAGGAAAACTTAATGTTTCTATGCCAGAAATTATTTGTAGAGCTACTGATAATATTAAAGAAATGGAAGAGTATGTTAAAAAAATAATTGAAAACGGATATGCATATGAAACAGATGATACAATTTATTTTGATACATCTAAGCTTGATAAATATGGAATTTTATCTAAAATTAAAATAGATGAGCAAAAGGCTGGTGCAAGAGTTGAATTTGATAACAAAAAGAAAAATGTAACAGATTTTGCATTATGGATTAAAGCTCCAGAAAATCATATTATGAAATGGGATACTTTCTGGGGAAAATGCTATCCAGGTTGGCATATTGAATGTTCGGCAATGGGAAGAAAGTATTTAGGAGAAAAGTTTGATATTCATACAGGTGGAGTTGATCATATTCCAATTCATCATGAAAATGAAATTGCACAAAGCAAAGGATATTCAGGAAAGATTCCTGCTAATTGGTGGATGCATTGTGAATTTTTGCTTGTAGATGGTGGAAAAATGTCAAAGAGTTTAAATAATATTTATACTTTAGAAGATTTAAAGAATAAAGGATTTTCACCATTGGATTATAAAATGTTTACATTTACATCACATTATAGAAATAAATTAAACTTTACATGGGATTCATTAGAGTCTGCTAAAATTGCTTTATCAAGATTAAAAGAAGGGTATAATAGACATGCAGAAGGAACAGAAGAGGTAGCTGATAGTGTGCTTGCTGATTATGAAAATAAATTTCATGAGGCAATAAATGATGATTTAAATATGCCTTTAGCAATGAGCATAGTTTGGGAAGTTGTTAAAAATCCTGTAAAATCAAATAAATTTGCAAAATTATTAGATAAATTTGATGAAGTTTTAGGGTTGAATCTATCTCATAAGGAAGAGTTAGAATTGCCAGAAGAAATTAAGGATATACTAGAAGAAAGAAAAAATGCAAGAGCAAATAAAGATTGGGCTAAATCTGATGAGTTAAGAGATAAGTTATTAGATCTTGGTTATGTTGTTAAAGATACTAAAAATGGAGTAGAAGTAACATTAAAAAAATAATTTATTAAGCGAAGGAAGGAATTTATAAAAATGAGGTTTGTAACGAAAGAAACAGAACAAGAATATACAGAGTTTTTAGAAAATCATGAGCGTTGTAATTTTCAACAGTCTCTTGAATGGGGAAAAGTAAAAACAAATTGGATAAAAGAAGTTGTACTTGCTGAAGATGAAAATCATAAAATAATTGGATCAATATGTGTTTGGATAAGAAAGATGCCTATTTTCGGTAATATGATGTATGCATCTCGTGGTCCTGTTTGTGATATTCATAATGAAGATGTTTTAAAGCAATTAACAGAAGGAGTTAGAGAACTTGGTAAAAAGTACAATGCCTTTGTTTTTAGAATGGAACCAGATATAAAAAAGGATGATAAAGAATTTAGAGAAATCGTTGAAAAAATAGGATATAAAGTAAAAGATGATGCAAAAGATTTTAAAGATGAGATACAACCTCGTTTTGTTTTTAGATTAGATATAAAAGGAAAAACAGAAGATGAGATTTTGGCAGGATGTCATCAAAAAACTAGATATAATATTAGATTAGCAAAGAGAAAAGGTGTTGAAATACGTGAAGGAAATAGAGAAGATTTAAAAGATTTCCATAAAATTATGATAGAAACTGGTAGCAGGGATGGATTTATAATTAGATCTTTAGAGTACTTTGAAAAAATGTATGATGAACTTGCTCCAAAACATATGAAAGTTTTAATGGCATATTATGAAGGTAAGCCGATTTCAGGAATAATTCCTATTATGTATGGTAATAAAACTTGGTATTTATATGGCGCTAGTAGTAATGAGCATAGGAATTTAATGCCTAATTATTTATTACAATGGGAAATGATTAGACAAGCTATTCAAAATGGTTGCGATGTTTATGACTTTCGCGGAGTATCTGGTGTTGTTGATGAATCTCATCCACAATATGGACTTTATAGATTTAAAAAAGGATTTGGAGCTGAGTTTACAGAGTTTATAGGTGAAGTATATTTACCATTCAAACCATTAACTTATAAATTATATAAATTTGCTGAAAAATCTTTTAGAACATTAAGAGATTGGAAAAGAAAAATTAAAGAACACAAAAAATAGGAGTTTATCTTGAAATTATTAGAAGTTAATTCAAAAGATTTAGAATATAATATTGAAAAAATTTTGAAAAAAGCAGGTGAGTCTAAGGTTATAGCTGTTGTAAAAGGTAATGGCTATGGCCTTGGACTTAAAGAGTTTTCTATTTTTTTAGTAAATCATGGTATAGATTATTTAGCTGTTTCTTCTGTTGAAGAAGCAGTTGAATTAGCTAATTTGAATTTAGATGCAAAAATATTATGTATGGAAGCTACTTCTGTTGAAGAAGAGATTGCAACATTATTGGAAAATAAAATTATTATAACAATAGGAAATTATGATAGTGCTTTTATTTTGAATAAGTTAGCAAAAGAAAAAAATGTTAAAGCAATTGCTCATATTAAGGTGGATACAGGTTTTTCAAGATATGGATTTTGCTATAAAGATAAGGAAGGTATTTATAAAGCAATATCAAAAAGTACATCTATTTTAGTAGAAGGAGTGTATTCACATTTTTCAAGTGCTTATTTTGCAGAAAAAAATTATACAAATTTGCAACTTTCAAGATTTATAGAGGTAAAAAAATATTTAGAAGAAAAAAATGTTGAAATTCCAATGTATCATATTGCAAATTCATCAGCATTTTTAACTAGAGATGACGTGTGCTTCGATGCTGTTAGAATAGGTTCAGCGTTTTTAGGAAGAATTTCTGTAAAAAACACTATTGAACTTAAAAGAATAGGTATGTTAAAATCTAATGTAGTAGAATTAAAAGAGGTGGATGCTGGAACACCAGTTGGTTATTCTAATTCAGTCATAACTAAGAAAAAAACTAAATTGGCAATTGTTCCAATTGGTTATGCAGATGGTTTTAATGTTGAAATAGCTAATGATACTTTTAAATTTGTTGATAAATTGAGAATTTTGAAAAATAATGTTATGGCGTTATTTAAAGATAACAGAATTTATGTTATTATAAATGATACGAAATATCCTGTTATTGGAAGGGTCGGAATGAACCATTTTACAGCTGATGTTTCTAATAGTGATGTTAAAATAAATGATGAAGTAAAAATTGATATGTCACCTATTTTAGTTAGTAGTAAAATTAGAAGGGAATATAAGTAATGGAAAAAACAAAAAAAATCGGATTTTTTAAGAGATTTAAAATGGCTATTTTTGAGCTTGAAAATTATATTGATTTTTTAAATGAAAAGTTAAGTAAATCATTGATGTTTAGTTTGAAGTTAGTTGTTTTGTTATCACTTATAATGGCTATTTCAAATGTGATATTTGTTTATGCTAAATATCATTCACCAGATAATTATTTGAATGAAGTTATTCCGGAATTTACTTATGAGAAATCTGAATTAAAAATTGATGAAAATGAGACAAAATCTGATGAAAAAAAGCAAATGGCTCAAATTATGAAACAAGTTGTTCCTTCGGTAACAAATATTTTAGGGGAAGGAACATATACAAAAGCTGATTTGATTCATTATGTTCAAGATAATCAAAGAACAATTGTAAGTTTTGGAGTTACAGCTATTTTTATAGAAAATATATTAGACTTATATGTTATGTGGCTTATGGTTGCGGTACTTACATCGTTTATTGGTTGGGTTGCATTAATCTTTTTAAGAATTAAAATGAAATATTCTAAATTATTTACATTATCAATATATGCTTCTACATTGTCTATAATTCTCACAGTGATATATACAGCACTTAATGCATTTTGTGGTGTATATATAGAGATGTTTGATTACTTATCTATATTAATAGCATATATTTATATTACTGCTGTAATTTATATGATAAGATCTGATTTGATAAAACAGCAGATTGAACTTATAAGAATTGCAACTGTTCAGGCTGAAGAAAAGGAAAGACTTGAGAAAGAAAGAGAAAAAGAAAAGGAAAGAGAACAAGAACAAGAGCAAGAAGATGATGAACTAGAGGATGCTGGAAAAGATTCTAAAGATGAAGAAGAAAAGAAAAAAGAATCTGATGATGACATTGGTGATGATGAGCCAGATGGTTCAGAAATCTAACTTTTGAAAAAAGGAGAAGTTGAAATGAAAAGCCCAAAAAAAGATAAGAAAAAGAATGCAAAAATTGTACTTATTAGTTTTTTAATAACAATTTTAATAATTGTTATGGCATTTGGTCTTGTATTTAAAGACAAAAAAGATAAAGAAAAAGAAATAACATATGATCAGTTATATCAAGATATTATAGAGCATAAAGTAGAAAAAATTGAAATGACAGTTGGAAGTGCTAGTGTAAAAGTTAAATATAAAGGAACAGAAGACGGAGAGGAGAAAACTACTAGTGTTAATTCTTTACAACCTTTTATGGAGTTTGTAAATGAGCAATTAAAAGTGGATCCTGAATTGAAAGTTGATTTAAAACAACCTAATAAATTTGCATCATTTTTTGAGAATTTCGTTAGTTTCATTCCTACAATATTGTTAATAGTATTAATGGTTATGATTTTCCAAATGCAAGGACTTGGAGATAAAGGAAAAGTTTATGGAGCTGATGAAGAAAATTCTACTGATGTCAGATTTAAAGATGTTGCAGGATTGGAAGAAGAAAAGGGTGAACTTATTGAAATTGTTGATTTTTTAAAGAACCCTAAGAAATTTCAAAATATGGGAGCTAAAATTCCAAAAGGAATTTTATTATATGGTAAACCTGGTACAGGAAAAACTTTAATTGCAAAAGCTATTGCTGGTGAGGCAAATGTTCCTTTTATTTCAATGAGTGGTTCTGAATTTATTGAAATGTTTGCTGGATTAGGTGCATCAAGAGTTAGAAAATTATTTGAAAAAGCTAAAAAGATATCACCATGTATTGTTTTTATAGATGAAATTGATGCTATTGGTTCAAGAAGAACAAGCAATAGCGGAGCTGAATCAGAAAATAATCAAACATTAAATCAGCTATTAGTTGAAATGGATGGATTTGAAAGCAATGAAACTATTATTGTTTTAGCTGCAACTAATAGACCTGAAATGCTTGATAAAGCTTTATTAAGACCAGGAAGATTTGACAGACAAATTACAATTCCTGCTCCTGATTTATTAGGAAGAGAAGAAATTCTTAAATTATATACAAAGGATAAGAAAATTGCAGATGATGTTAATTTAAGAGAAATTGCTGGAGATACAGCTGGATTTACAGGTGCTGAACTTTCTAATTTATTAAATGAAGCTGCAATAATTGCTACAAGAAATAATCATAATGCTATAGATAAATCTGATATTGAAGCTGCTGTTAAAAAGATTACAGTTGGACTTGAAAAACATAATAGAGTTGTTTCAGAAAAAGATAAAAAGCTTACAGCTTATCATGAAGCTGGACATGCTGTTGTTAGTAAATTTTTGGAAACACAAGATAATGTTAAAGAAATTTCAATTATTCCTAGAGGCTTAGCTGGCGGATATACAATGTATAAAACTAATGAAGATAAGTATTATGTTTCTAAAACAGAATTAGAGGAGAAGATGATTGCTTTATTAGGTGGTAGAGCAGCAGAAAAAATTGCTTTAAATGATATTTCTACAGGAGCAAGTAATGATATTGAAGTTGCAACTGGTATAGCAAGAGATATGATAACTGTTTATGGAATGAGTAGTTCACTTGGACCTATTTCTTTGAAAGTTGATGAACCATATGAGTTGCAGATGTTTGGAGAGGATATCACTGACGAAGTTGGAAATCAAGTTAAACAATTAGTTGATACAGCATATATTCAAGCTCAAAAAATCCTTTTAGATAATATTGATATATTGCACCGTGTGGCAACTACTTTATTAGAAAAAGAAACTATATCTGAAAAAGAATTTGATAGTTTTTTTGAAAATAAATAATGTGTGGTGTTTGGTATGAAAAAAAATAAAAAGAATAATAAAATTGGAACAGTTTTAATTGTATGTACTACTATTGCTTTGTTTGTTTTAGGATTATATTCTATAGTTTATAATTTCAAAAAAGCTGGCAAAGCTGCTGCATATTCAGAAAAAATATTGCAATTATATATGAATTCGAAAGATAAGAAGTAGGAGGAACAGATGAAGAGAAGAAGTTCTGATCAAATTAAAAAAATATTAATTGGAACGGTTATACTTGTTGTAGGTGTATTAATTGCTTTGATTATATTTTTATTGAATGTTGATATTAAAGGTGCAGATGATTTGCAAGAGAATACGGAAAATTCTGTGAATACAGATAATACAAATCAAAATATTGTTTCAATAGAAGATGATAATCTATCAGAGTATAACATAGTTGCAAAAGATAAAGAAAATACTTTTGAAATCAGATTTGATGGCGAAAAAATGTATTTTAGTATAATAGATGAGGATAATTTTTTAAAGAAATATCCTAAGTCTGAAGTTAATACATCTAAAGATATAGAAATTGCTACACATGATTATAAAGTTGATAATATATGTGTTGGAATTTGTAAGAATGAAGAGTATTTAATTGTTTTAATGAAAGATGGTTCATTAGGGATAATGAATATAACTGATGCTATTGAGAATAATGTATTTAGAATAAAAAATCAATTAATTTCAATTGGTAATGTTAAAGCAATAAGTATTAGTAATGGATATAAGAAAAGTAACAATAAACAAGAAAATACAATAATTGTAGAGGGAAATGACGAGAAAAAGTATGATTTAGCTGATTTTGTTGAATAAAAAATTGACAAAAATATACTAAAAAGCTTGCAATTACTAAAAATAGATAGTATAATAATAAAGCAAAATAGTTTACAGAAGAGTGGAAGCAAATTCCACTCTTTATTTGTAGATTAAACAAAATATAGATTGGAGGAAAGATATTGGTTGAGAATAATATAGAGAAAAGAACACAAGAATTAGTTGGGAAAATTATAACAGACTTGGGTTATGAATTATATGATGTTGAATATCTTAAAGAAGGAAAAGAATATCATCTTTGCATTTATATAGATAAACCAGAAGGAATATCAATTGAGGATTGTGAGAAAGTTAATAATGCAATAGATCCTTTATTGGATGAGGCAGATTTTATTAAAGACCAATATTTTTTAGAAGTTTCATCAACTGGACTTGAAAAGAACCTAAGAAAGAAAGAACATTTTTTAAAACAATTAGGTAAAAAAATTCAAGTTAAGTTATTTACAAAAATTGATAATCAGAATGTTTTTGAAGGACTATTAAAAGAATATAATGATGATTTTATAATTCTTGATGGAGAAAATTCTGAAATTAGAATTGAAAAAAATAAAATTTCAAGTGCAAAATCATTATATGATTGGAACGAAAAATAATTTTTATATTATAAGAAAGCTTTTGAGACTGCTTATAATGTACAAAAATTTGTAAGAAAAATTAGCATGTGAACAAAAAAGAAAGGAATGTGATAAGAAAATGAAAGCAATCGATATGAAAGAATTAATTGTTGCTATGAAGGAATTAGAAGAAGAAAGAGGAATAAAAAAAGATTATTTAATTGAATCTTTGGAAATGGCTTTGGTTACTGCTTACAAGAAGAATTTTGATTCAGCAGATAATGTTAAAGTAGTTATTGACAGAGAAACAGGAGAAACTCATGTTTATTCAAGTAAAACAGTTGTTGAAGCAGCAAAAGATTCTTGTTTTGAGATTTCTTTAAGTGATGCCCAAAAATTAAGCAAAAAATATGAATTAGGAGATGTTATTGATGTTGAGATAGTTCCAAAGAACTTTGGAAGAATTGCAGCTCAAACAGCAAAACAAGTTGTTGTTCAAAAAATTAGAGAAGCTGAAAGAGATATCATTTATACAGAATTTCATGATAAAAAAGGTGAAATTGTTAGTGGAATAATTCAAAAAACTGAAGGAAGTGCTCTTGTTATTGATTTAGGTAAAGTTGAAGGAATTATGCCTATTAAAGAGCAAATCCCAACTGAAACATATAGAGTTAATGATAAAATTAGAGCTTATGTTGTTGATGTTGAAAGAGGTTTAAAAGGAAATCCTCAAGTTATAGTTTCAAGAAGTCATCCAGATTTTGTTAGAAGATTGTTTGAATTTGAAATTCCTGAAATTTATGAAGGTTTAATTGAAATAAAAAATATAGCTAGAGATGCTGGTTCAAGAAGTAAAGTAGCTGTATATTCTACAAATGAAAATATAGATCCAGTTGGTTCATGTGTTGGACAAAAGGGTGTTAGAATTCAAAATATTATTAATGAATTGCATGGTGAAAAAATTGATGTAATTGAATGGAATGAAGATCCTACAGTATTTATAGCGTCTGCTCTACTTCCAGCACAAGTTTTAGCTGTCGATGTAAAAGACGAAGAAAAATTTGCTCAAGTTATTGTTCCTGATGATCAATTATCATTAGCTATTGGAAAATCTGGTCAAAATGCTAGATTATCAGCAAAATTAACAAATTGGAAAATAGATATTAAGAGTGAATCACAATTTAGAAAAATGCTTGAAGAATCTCAAGAAATCCCATCAGAAGAAACAGATGAAGTTGAAGAAACTGAAACAACTGATGAAAACGCTTAATATGAGGAGTGATATCATTTGAAAAAGATTCCAGAAAGAACATGTATTGGTTGTGGTCAAACAAAGCCAAAAACAGATTTACTTAGAATTGTAAAAGATAAGGAAAATAATGTTTTTGTAGATTTGACTGGCAAAAAAAATGGAAGAGGCGCATATATTTGTGCTTGTGAAGATTGTTTAAACAAAGCCATCAAGACAAAGAGATTGGCTAAAATGTTTGAAATAGATATAAATCAAAAAATTTATGAAGATTTGAGGGATGTAATTGCAAACATACCAAAAGAAAGTTAATGGTTTATTACGGATTAGCTTCTAGAGCTGGTAAAATAGTTTGTGGAGCCGATGCTGTAAAAGAATCAATTATGTTTAAAAAAGTTTTTGTAGTCATTATTGCAGAAGATGCATCTTTAACCACTCGTGAGAAATTTTTAAGATATGCTTCTGAAAACAATGTTCAAGTATTTGTTTTGGGAAATATTGAGGAAAATAGTAAAGCAATAGGAAAAAAGAATAAAGCTATTATAGCTATAAAAGATAAAAATTTTTCTAATGCCATTTGTCGAATAATTAATGGGGGTGATGCTATTGGACAAAATTAAGGTACATGAATTGGCAAAAAAACTTAAAGTAAATAGTAAAGATGTGATAGACAATGCATCAAAATTAGGAATTGTTTTGAAGAGTCATTTAAGCACTATCACGAAAGAGGAGGCGGAGAAAATAGCAAAGTCAATGGGGAAAACAGATAAAGAAAAGAATGAGGTAAAAAAAGAAATAGTATCAGATAAACCTGTTATTATGAGAAGAACAGTTATCATTAATGATGATGAGGAAGAAAAAAAAGCTGAACAAAAACAAAAAAATAGAAAAAATGATGTTGGGTTTGTAGAAAAAAATAGAAAGAAAGATTATAACATTGTTTATAGAAATAAGCAATCTAAACCAATGTCTGTTGCTGAACTATTTGGTATACCTCAAAAGAAAGAAGAGAAAAAAGTAGAAGAAGTAAAACCAGTAGTTGAAGAGAAAAAGGTTGAAAAGCCAGTAAAAGAAGAAGTTATCAAAAAAGAAAAAAAGGTTGTTGAAGAGAATAAAGTTATGAAAGAAGAAGTTATTAAAAAGCCATCAAACATTAAACAAGAAAGAAATAATTATCAAGATAGAAGTAATAACTATCAAGAAAGAAACAATAATTATAATAAAAATAATAGAAACAATAATTTCCAAAGAAACAATAATGGAAATAATAATGGTGGTTATAACAAAAACAATAATAGAAATAATAATTTCCAAAGAAATAATAATGGAAACAATAATTCAGGATTTAACAGAAATAATGGAAATAACAATTTCAGAAACAATAAGAAATTAGATGATAAAGGAATTGATAAGAAGATAAATAACATTATGGCTGTTGATATTGTTGAAAAAGAAAATGTTATTGAATATTCAAATAGAGCTATTGATAAACAAAAAAGCAATCGTCAATTTGAAGAGCAAAGAACTAAAAAACAAACAAAGAAAAAAGGTAGAAATGAAGATATTAGTTCTGGAAAACTTAGATCATTAAAACAAGAAAGCACACTTTCAAATGTTGATATGTTAGATTATTATGATTTAAGTACTCAAAGAGGTAGAAGAAGCGAGAAAAAAGGAAAACAAGAAAATAGAAATAAACAAAAAATCTTCAAATTAACAGAGATAACTATTCCAGCTGTAATTACAGTTAAAGATTTAGCTGCTGAAATGAAAATTACAAGTGGTGATTTAATTAAAAAATTATTAAATTTAGGTGTTATGGCAACAATAAATAAGGAAATTGATTTTGATATTGCTTATTTAGCTGCTTCTGAATTCGGAATTACTGCAAAGAAAAAAGATATTAAAACTGATGAGGATATTCTTTTTGATGATAGTGAAGATAGAGAGGAAGATTTAGTTGCAAGACCTCCAGTTGTTGTTGTAATGGGTCACGTTGATCATGGTAAAACTTCTTTACTAGATGCTATCAGAAAAACTAATGTAATTGAAGGTGAAGCTGGTGGAATTACTCAACATATTGGTGCTTATAAGGTAAATATAAATAATAGAGAGATTACTTTCTTAGATACACCAGGACATGAAGCTTTTACAAGTATGAGAGCTAGAGGTGCTCAAATTACTGATATTGCAATATTAGTTGTTGCAGCAAATGATGGTGTTATGCCACAAACTATAGAAGCTATAAATCATGCTAAAGCTGCAGAAATTCCAATTATAGTTGCTGTAAATAAAATGGATTTACCAGGAGCTAACTTAGAAAAAGTTAAAGAAGGTTTAACTGAACAAGGTTTAGTTCCAGAAGAATGGGGTGGAGATACAATTTATGTTCCAATCTCTGCTAAAAAGGGTGAAGGAATAGATACATTATTAGAAATGGTACTATTACAAGCTGATATGTTAGAATTAAAAGCTAATCCAACAAAACAAGCTAAAGGAACAGTTATTGAAGCAAAACTTGATAAATCAAGAGGACCAGTTGTTTCAATGCTTGTACAAAGAGGAAAATTAGACGTTGGTGATACAATTGTTGTTGGTTCTTCAATAGGTAGAATAAGAACAATGACAAACGATAAAGGTAAAAAAGTTAAATCAGCAGGACCTTCTACACCTGTTGAAATTACAGGACTTGCAACAGTTCCTAATGCTGGTGATACTTTCTATGAAGTAAAAGATGAAAAAACAGCTAAACATTTAATTGAAAGAAGAAAGATTCAAGAAAGAGAAAAAGGTTTGAATGCTACTTCTATGGTTACATTAGATGATTTATATAGCCAAATAGAACAAGGTAAGTTGAAACAATTGAACTTAATTGTTAAAGCTGATGTTCAAGGTTCCGTTGAAGCTGTAAAACAATCATTAGAAAAATTATCAAACAACGAAGTTAGAGTAAAAGTTATTCACTCAAATGTTGGTGCAATTACTGAAACAGATGTTACTCTTGCCAAAGTATCAAATGCAATTATTATAGGATTTAATGTTAGACCAGATCCAATTGCTAAAATGGAAGCTGAAAAGGATGGAGTTGAAATTAAATTGTATTCTGTAATTTATAATGCTATAGAAGATGTTGAGTCTGCTATGAAAGGTATGCTTGATCCTGAGTATAAAGAAGTTATTATTGGTAATGCTGAGGTTAGACAGGTATTTAAGGTTTCTAATGTTGGTACTATCGCTGGATGCTATGTAACTGATGGTAAGATTGCTAGAAATTCTATTGTTAGAGTTATTAGAGATAATGTTGTTCTTCATGAGGGTAAACTTGTTTCTTTGAAGAGATTTAAGGATGATGTTAAAGAGGTTGCTTATGGTTATGAGTGTGGTGTTCAGATAGAGAATTATAATGATATTGTTGAGGGGGATGTTATTGAGGCTCATGTTATGGAGGAGATCAAGCGTTAAACTAGCGTTAACAAAATAAACTTCGTCTTGCTGTGTTAAATTTAAATTGAAAATCCTCACGTACAACTCGTACGCTCCGGTGTTTCAATTTAAATATGCCTTGCAATACTTGTTTCTTTTGCTAACCTGATGACGTAAGATAATATGAGTTTTGATGAAGAAGAGGTGAAAAAATGCCAAAAAATAGTAATAGAATGAATAAAGTAAATGAGGAATTGAAAAAAGAAATTAGTATCGTTATTTCACAAGAGTTAAAAGATCCTCATATTACTGGTTTAATTAGCGTTACAAAAGTTGATACAACTCCTGACTTGAGATTTGCTAGAGTATATGTTAGTATGATTAATGCAAAGAGTAATAAAGGCAATTTAGCAAGATTGAAAAAATGTTCAGGATTTATTAGATCAGCAATAGCTAGAAGGGTTAACCTTAGAGTTACTCCTGAATTGATATTCTTATTTGATGAGTCAATAGAATATGGTTCAAGAATAGACGCTATAATTGATAAGATTACTAAAGATATGAAAAAAGATTAAAGAAGAGAGGAATTTTTAAATGACTTTAGATGATATAAAAGATGCAATTGAGAATTCGAATAATATAGTTATTTTTGCTCATGAAAAGCCAGATGGCGATGCAATTGGAAGCAGTTTGGCTTTTTATATGGCTATGAAAAATATAGGAAAAAATGTTGAGGTTGTAATACCTCATTATGCTGAATCATATAGATTTTTACCTTGTTCAAATGAAGCGAAAGTTGAACCATCTTTGAATAAATATGATTTGGCAATAGCACTTGATTGTGGTGATATAAAAAGATTAGATGATCCTAATGATACTTTTGAAAAATCAGAAGTAAGGATTAATATAGATCATCATACATCTAATGGAATGTTTGCTGATTTAAATTTTGTTAATCCTGTTTCTCCAGCATGTGCGCAAATAATAACAACTATGTTTAAATATTTTAAATATGAAATAACTCAGGATATTGCTACATGTTTGATAACAGGTATTATTACTGATACAGGTGGTTTTAAATATGAAGGAGTTACTTCAGAAACTTTTGAAATCGCATCAGAATTTTTAGATAAAGGTGTAAAAATTTCTAAAATATATAAAGAGGCTCTTAATAATGTTTCTAAAGAAGTATTTGAAGCTAGAAAATTGGCTGCTAATAGATTAGAATTTTTAGAAGATGGAAAGATAACTTATACATATATGACTAAAGAAGATATGGCTAAATTACATGTTGATCAAAATGATTTAAATGGTATAGTTGAAAATGGAAGAGACATTCAAGGCGTTGAAATTTCAATATTCTTGTATGAAACCGATAAAGGTTTTAAAGCTTCTTTACGTTCTAATAACTATGTAAATGTTTCAGATTTATGTATTTTGTTTAATGGTGGCGGACATATAAAAGCTGCTGGATGTACATTAGCATATCCATTAGATGAAGCTAAAGAGAGAATATTAGCACAAGCTAAGAGATTTTTAAAATAGTATAGTATAAGCGGCATTTATTTAAATGACCGCTTTTTTAAAAGGATTTTATATGGATGGTATAGTTTTAATTAATAAGGAAAAAGGGATTTCTTCTTTTGGTGTAGTTTCAAAAATCAGAAAAATTTTTAACATAAAAAAAGTTGGACATTGCGGAACTTTGGATCCAGATGCAACTGGAGTGTTACCTATTATGATAGGGAATGCAACCAAAATTTCTAAGTATTTGGTTGAACATGACAAAGAATATATTGCTGTATTGAAAATTGGTATAAAAACTGATTCTGCTGATGGAGAAGGAAATATTATAGCAGAAGATAATTTTCAATTAAAAAAAGAAAGTGAAAAAGAATATAAAGCATTAATTGAAAGTATGATTGGAAAACACAAACAGATTCCACCAATGTATTCTGCAATTAAAGTTAATGGTAAGAAGTTATATGAATATGCTAGGGCCGGTCAAGAGGTTGAGAGAGCTGAAAGAGAGATTGAAATTTATAATATTTCAGTTGAAAATATTGACTTTGAAAATAATGAGATAAGGTTTAAAGTGGCTTGTTCTAAAGGAACATATATCAGAACTTTATGTGAAACGATTGCTGAGAAGCTGGGGACAATAGGATATATGAAGGAATTACAAAGAACAAAGGTTGATAAATTTTTAATAAAAGATAGTGTAACTCTTGCTGAATTAGAACAATGTGATGACAAGAGTAAATACATTATTTCTATTGAAAAGATATTTGAAGAAAAAGAAAGAATAGATTTGAGCCCCAAAAAAACAGAATTATTTTTAAATGGTGTTCAACTTACGAACGCATTTAATGATGGTGTTTATAGGGTATATACTAACGATAAATTTTTAGGTTTAGGTACAATAAAAAATGGATTATTAAAAAGAGATATTATAATAGAATAGTTGATATTAAGACACTTGCAGGATTTTATTTAATTTAGAATATATAGTAAATCTAGTTAAATAATAGGTTTGCAAGTGTCGTTTTTTTGTCATACAAAAACGAACATTTTTTCGCAAAAACTATTGACAAAAATGAATAAGAAATATAAAATAATAGCGAACAAAGGTTCTTAAGAAAATCAAGGAGGTAATGAGAAATGAAAAATGATGTAATAGCGTATAGTGTTAATAAAACAAAAGATAGAGGTTTATATATTTCGGTTCAAGATGGAGAAGTTTCAGTTCGTGCTCCTTGGTATACAAGTAGAGAAAAAATACAAGAAGCTGTATTAGCAAAGAGAAATTGGATAATGAAAAAATTAGAAGAATATGAAGATAAAACAGAAATGAGTTTAAAACCAATTCAAATTTTAGGAGTGGTTTATAATTTGAAAGTATCATATAAAAATATAAATGTTATTGAATGTGATTTAGAAAATAATATTGTTAAAGTTACTTTGCCTAAAAAATATAAGAAGATTAATAATGAGTCAATGACTGATATTTTAATTGATAAATTGTATATGAAAATTGCTGAAAAAGAGATGGAAGATATTATGGAAAAAATAAGAGTAATGGTTGGATTTGCACCAGAGGATTATAAAATAATTGAAATGAAAGGATTACTTGCAAAATGTACTGATGATAAAAAAATACTAGTTAATCCTAGAATTATTAAATATAAAAGAGATGTAGTAGAGTATATTATTTTGCACCAATTTGCTCATTTAAAATATAAAAATCATACTAAAAGCTTTTATAATTTTATGGAGAAATATCTACCTGAATATAAAAAGTATGAAGATTTAGTTAATATGAAATATTAATATAATTTGAAAATAAATTTTAGTAATTCGGTAATATAAGAGAATGTTTATTTAGAAAAAGTAAGATTTACGGTTTAAGAAAATTTTATTAAATTCAGGAAAAGTTTATATTTAATGTAATGTAAAAGAATTTAAATATTATGATTTTAATATCTATTATTTTATGATACAATATGAAAAAAATAGGAGATATTTAGAATGAATTATGATGATAATGATTTAGATGAGAATTTATTAGTTCCTGAAGTTAAGGATGAAATAGAAGAAACACAAGAACTTTCATTAAGACCAAAGTTTTTAAATGAATATATTGGACAAGATAAAGTAAAGGAAAATATGAAAATATGTATAGAAGCGGCTAAGAAAAGAGAACAACCGTTGGATCATGTTTTATTGTATGGACCTCCTGGATTAGGAAAAACTACGCTTGCTAATATATTAGCAAATGAAATGAATACTAATATAAAAGTTACATCTGGCCCAGCGATAGAAAAGCCTGGAGATTTAGCTGCCATATTAACTACATTGTCAGAAAATGATGTTTTATTTATTGATGAAATTCATAGAATGAATAGAAATGTTGAGGAAATATTATACCCTGCACTAGAAGATTTTACTTTGGATATTATCATAGGAAAAGGTTCAAGTGCTAGATCTATTCGTTTAGATTTACCTAAGTTTACGTTAGTAGGTGCTACAACTAGAGTCGGAAGCTTGTCTACACCTTTAAGAGATAGATTTGGAATTATTAATAGATTGGAATTATATAATACAGAAGATTTGGATACAATTGTTAGAAGATCTGCTGATATATTAGGATTAACAATATCAAAAGAGGCATCTTTAGAAGTTGCTAAGAGATCAAGGGGAACTCCAAGAATAGCAAATAGATTGTTGAAAAGAGTGGCTGATTTTGGGTTAGTTTTAGGTGATGGAAATATAACATTAGATATTGCACGTTTAGCATTAAATAAATTAGAAATTGATAATTTAGGCTTAGATAATACAGATAAAAAAATATTAGAATCAATAATCTACAATTATAAAGGTGGCCCTGTTGGAATAGAAACATTAACAGCAACAATAGGAGAAGAGAGCGGTACAATAGAAGATGTATATGAACCATATCTAATGCAGATTGGCTTTATTGCAAGAACTCCTAGAGGAAGAATTGCAACTCCACTTGCTTATGAGCATCTAGGAATAGAATATGATGAAAAATAAGAGGTAAAAATGAAAGAAGAATCTAAGAAAATAAAACTTTTTAAAGATATATTAGTATTGACTGTTATAGCTATAGTTGCTATTTCAGCAATTTTTACAAAACCAATTTCTAATCTTGATGAAATATGGAATTTTAATTTTTCAAGAAATGTTGCAGATGAATTAATTCCATATAAAGATTTTAATATTGTTCAAATGCCATTACTTGCAATAATATGTGGAATTGTATTTAAAGTATTTGGCACAGAATTAATTATTATGAGATGTATGGCTGTTATATTAATGTGCCTAATCTTTTTTATGGCGTATAAGGTTTTAGAAAAGTTACTTCCAACTAATGTTACACTATTTGTTTTTGCAATTTTTTTGTCTTTATATAAAAATGTTATGTGTATTGATTATAATTATGCAGTTTTGTTGATAGCTTTGATATTATTGTTTATAGAATTAAAAAATGTAAAAGAAGACACATTTAAGTATAGCTTTAGATATAATTTTATTTTAGGAATTGTTGCTGGAATTGCAATTTTGTTTAAACAGACTACTGGAATTGCAGTAGCTATGGCATGTGTAGGATATAAAATATTTGAAATTAGAAAAAAAGAAGAGATTAAAGGATTTCTTAAAATAGCTTTTACAAGAGTATTGGGTGTTATTATACCAGTAATTTGCTTTGTAGTGTATTTAGCTGCAAATGGTGCGGTTTTAGACTTTATTAATTATGCCATATTAGGTATAAGAACTTTTTCCAATAAGATATCTTATAGTAGCTTATTGGAAAGCGGAAAAATATCATATTTAGCTACGATTGTTCCAGTAGCTTTGGTTATGATGTTTGTACTTTTATTTAAAAAGAATACTAAAAGAGAACTGTATGTATTATTTGCATATGCAATTTCTACTTTTATAGTTGCTTTTCCAATTTCGGATGAGATTCATTTTTTAATTGGTTCAATGATTTCATTTATTGCAATTTCATATATGATTTATGAATGTGTTATGGAAAATTTTGAACCAGAGAGTAGTGCTAGACTAAAGAAAATGACTTATATAATAATTAATTTTGCATCAATTTTCTTTATATTAGTTTTATTATGGAATTCATTATTAGAAATAGAATATAAATATGTGTTAGTAGAAAAAGAAACAGAATTACAACATTTTAAAAATATACCTGAAGACAATGATTTAAAAGAATATATTAAAGAAGTTGATGAATACATTTTGCAGGAACAAAGTAATGGTAAAAAAGTATATATATTAGATGCTTCAGCTGCAATATATTATATTCCTATAAATCAATACAATAAAGATTATGATATGTTTTTAAAAGGAAATCTTGGTGGCGATGGTGAAGATGGAATTATAGATAGGATTAATAACGAAAAAAATGCGATATATTTGTTGAAAAAAAGTGGCTTAAATTGGCAAAATCCTGGTAAGGTTAGAAATTATATAATAGATAATTTAGAATATAGTGAGGATTTTTTGAATTTCTTTGTGTTTAATTCAAAAGTATAGAAAGGAAATTTATATGCATACAAGTGTAAGAGGAATCATTAAGAATAATAATGAAATTATTTTGATTCATAGAATTAAAAAGAATTCAGATGCTGAAATTAGAGATTATTATGTTGTTCCTGGTGGAAAAATGGAACATGGTGAGAGTGAAGAAGAGACAGTAAAGAGAGAGATTTTTGAGGAACTTGGAATACATGTGAAAGTTGGAACAAGATTGCTTGAAATTCATAATGATTTTGATGATAGCATACAAATTTTTTATGAATGTGAGTACGTAAATGGTATTCTTGGGACAGGGACAGGACCGGAGTTTACGAATCATGACGAATATTATGGTGAGTATATAATAGAGAGTATTAAGTACGAAAATTTAGAAAAGATAAATTTGGTACCCGAGAAAATTAAAGTTTATTTGCTTGAAAATAGAAAGGACGATTAAAATGAAGTTATTAATGCATACGTGCTGTGCGCCTTGTAGTGTATACTGTATAGATAGTTTAAGAAAAGAAGGAATAGAGCCAGTTAGTTATTGGTATAATCCTAATATTCATCCTTATGTTGAATATAAGACTAGAAGAGACACATTAATTAAATATAGTAAAATTGCTAATTTTGAATTAATAATTAATGAAGAATATGGACTAAGAGAATTTTGCAAAAATGTTATAGGAGATTTGGGCAATCGATGTGTTAATTATTGTTATAGAGTTAGATTAGAAGCAACTGCAAAATATGCAAAGGAAAATGGATATGATGCATTTACTTCAACATTATTTGTTAGTCCATATCAAAAGCATGAAGAATTAAAAAAATTATGTGAAGAGATATCAAAAAAATATGATATTGAATTTTTATATAGGGATTTTAGAGTAGGCTTCAGAGTAGGACAAGCTAAAGCTAGAGAAATAGGATTGTATATGCAAAAATATTGTGGATGTATTTTTTCAGAAGAACAATCACAATTAGCTGTAAAAAATGATATACCTAAATTACCAGATAATTTTGAATTTTTACCAGTCGAGCGTAGTGTAATTATAAGAAAAGAAAGAGAAAATAAAGAACAATATATGAGTTTGTTACTTGAGGCAGATCCAAGTGAAAAGATTGTAAATAAATATTTGCAAGATGGAGATTTGTTTGTGCTAACATACAAAAAGGCTGTAGCAGGTGTTGCAGTTGTAACTAAGGTAGATGCTGATACATGTGAATTAAAAAATATTGCTACAAAAGAACAATACAGAGGTATGGGCTACGGAAAACAAATGATAAAATATTTAGCTGATAATTATAAGCAAAAATATAAAAGAATGATAGTAGGAACTACAGAAAACAATATACCTTTCTATGTAAAACAAGGTTTTTATAAATATGAAAAAACAATAAAAAATTTCTTTATAGATAATTATGATGAAGAATTGTGGGATGGTAGTTTGCACTGTGTAGATATATACTATTATTCAATGGATCTAAAGATGAATAATAGTAAGAAAAAGTAATTTATTTGGTGGGAAATTCAATAAATGTTACTCAAAACGAATATATTACATATTTCAATTTTCATTATACAAAACAAGAGTTATTGAATAGAGAGGAGAAATGAGTTTGGATAACAGTTTAGAATTTAATTTTAGTGAAGTTATAAATATGATTGAAACTAGAAGAAATAATGCTTATAAGAAGGTTAATGAAGAACTAATATCTTTGTATTGGGACTTTGGAAAATATATAAGTGAAAAAGTAAATGATTCTAATTGGGGAGATAAAATTGTTGATAAATTAGTAGAATTTATGAAAAGAGAATATCCCACAATGAGAGGATTTAATAGAGCAGGAATATATAGAATGAAACAATTTTATGAAACATATAAAGATAATAAAATTGTCGCTCCACTGGTGAGACAAATTAGTTGGACTCATAATGTTATGATATTAGGCGCCACTAATTCAATAGAAGAAAAAGAATTCTATATAAAAATGTGCATAAAAAATAATTATTCCAAAAGAGAATTAGATAGACAAATTTCAAGTGGATATTTTCATAGATATATGTTATCAGATGGTAAGGCAAATCAAAGTTTATCAAAAACTGTGGGAGAAGAGGATTATCCAAATACAAAATTACTAGATACATATAGTTTGGAATTTTTAGATTTACCAAATCAATATTCAGAAAAAGACTTGAAAAAGGCAATTATTTCTAATATGAAAGATTTTATATTAGAGATAGGAAAAGATTTTACCTATGTAGGCGAAGAATATAGAGTGCAAGTAGGCAACGAAGATTTTTATATTGATTTATTATTTTATAACAGAACATTAAGCTGTTTAGTTGCATTTGAGTTGAAAATTGGAAAATTTAAACCAGAATATATATCAAAAATGGATTTTTATTTGGAGGCATTAGATAGACAAGAAAGAAAAGAAAATGAAAATCCAAGTGTAGGAGTGATTCTATGTGCAAGTAAAGATGAACAAGTTGTTGAATATGCAATGAGCAGAAGTATGTCGCCAACAATGGTATCACAATATGCATTGAAATTGATAGATAAGAAATTATTAGAAGATAAATTGAAGAAAATTACGAATATAGTCGAAGAAAACAATAATAAATAGTGATGGAGTAGTGAATGAAAAAATTAAATTTAATAGTAATATTTAATGCAAGTTTAGATAAGGTTCTTTTTTGTATTAGAGCAAAAGAGCCATATAAAGGATTATATAATTTTGTCGGTGGAAAAGTAGAAGAAAATGAGTCTAATGATGATGCAGCATATAGAGAATTGTTTGAAGAAACAGGAATATCCAATAAAGATGTAGAACTAGATCATTTTATGGATTTGAATTATTTTAAGTATGAAAATAATTTGCAAGTTTATTATGGAATATTAAAGCATGAAGTGAATTTAATAGAAGAAAAAAATAAATTAGAATGGTTAACTATAAATGATGAGATGTTAGATAATTCTAAATTTGCAGGAAATTATAATATACCTCATATAATAAGACAGATAAAGATATATCTAAAAAATGAAATGTAAAATGGCAGATATTAAAATAGGTGGAGGCATTGAAATGAAAGTAATAACATTATGTGGAAGTTTAAAGTTTCAAAAAGAAATGATGAAAGTGGCTGAAGAAATGTCATTAGAAGGATATTGTATTCTTACGCCAGTATATCCAGTATTAGAAAATATTAATAGGACAGAAGAACAACTGGTGAGGGTGAAAAAGGCACATTTTAAGAGAATAGAATTGTCTGATGCTATATTAGTTGTAAATGTAGATAATTATATAGGGAATAGCACGAGTTTAGAAATAGATTATGCTAAAAAATTAGGAAAAGAAATTATATATTATACTGATTTAATTGAAAATAAGTAGTACTAAAACAATTTTTATAGTAGGATAAGTAATGAAAAAGGAAGAGATATGGAGCATGTTCATTCAATTATATTAATAAAAAAAGATGGTAAGTATTTAAATTATTTTGATGATAGATGGAATATGTATTTGTTTCCTAATATAAAAGGAAATGATATAGATCAAATTAAGAAGAAATTTAATACGAATGAGGTAAAGTTTTTGTTTGATAAGGTTCATGAAAAGTATTCAGTTTCACATAATGAAAATAGAGTATATCATCATTATTTTTATGAGATTTTTTCTGATAATATAGAAGGTGAATATTTTTCGCTTGAAGAATTGTTAAAGAACAAAAAAGTAAAAGAATATAATGGAGACGTTATTAGTTTTATAAGAGAATATTATAATGTTTAAAATTTTTTATATGGCTATAAAAGAAAGGAGGACGAAAAGATGTTGAGCCCAAGAATTGAAACTGATAGATTAATTTTAAGGAGATTTAAAGAATCAGATATTGATATGCAATATGATATTTTACATGATGCTAGATTGGCTACATATATTCATTTTCCTGATTTAACAAAAGAGGAAGAATTAGAATGTATAAAAAAATGGATAAATGAAGCAGATGAAACTAAATATGAGAAATGGGTTATTGAGCTAAAAGATAAAAATATTCCAATAGGAAATATTTCGGTTAATGGAATTGATAAGAAAAATAACTATTGCAATGTTGGCTACGTAGTAATTTATGATTATTGGGGAAATGGATATGCATCAGAGGCATTGGAAACAATATCTAATTACTTATTGAATGATAGAAATTATTATTTAGTTGAATGTTCATGTAATGAATTGAATAAACAATCTTCAAAGGTAATGTTAAAGGCGGGATTTGAAAAAGATGGATATATTGCAAATAGAAGATTAAATAAAGATGGAACATATTCTGGTGTAGAGTACTATAGTAAGAGAAAATGAAATTTGAGATATAAGTAAAAAAGGAAGATAATATATGAAAGAAAGGTTTAAATTAGTTATTACTGTTGGATTAATTTTATTAAATGATAAAGGACAAGTTCTTTTGCAAAAAAGGTGTAATACAGGATATATGGATGGAAAATATGGATTGGTAGCAGGACACTTAGAAAAAGATGAGTCATTAGTTGATGGAATAATAAGAGAAGCCAAAGAAGAAATAGATGCTATTCTAGATAAGAATAATATAGAATTTGTGTGTATGATAAGACGTGGAGATAATTGTGACTATGTGAATACATATTTTAAATATATAAATTATAATAAAGAAATTCAAAGAAATGAGCCAAAAAAATGTTTAGAACTAAAGTGGTTTGACATTGATAAATTGCCTGATAATATAATTCCAAATGATAAAAGAGCAATTAATAATATGAATAAAAAAATGTATTTGGATGAGTATGATTTTAATTAAAAAAATGCAGCTATTAGGTATTTCTTAATAGTTGGAGAAGGAGATGAGGAGTAAAATAATGAATAAAACTGAGTTTAAAATAAAGTCGGTAGATGGTGTTACTGATTTACATGTAATTGCATGGTTGCCAAGTGAAGAAAGTGTGATTGGAGTAATTCAAATTGCACATGGGATTACTGAGCATATGGGTCGTTATGAAAAGTTTGCTGAATATTTCACGGATAAGGGATACGTTGTTGTTGGAAATGATATTCTTGGTCATGGCTTGTCCGTGAGTGATAAGAAAAAGAAAATGTATTTTGGTAAGGAAAATAGTTGGTTTGATGTGGTAAAGGATTTCTTTAATATATATGAAACTTTTCATGAAAAATATACGAATGTTCCATATATATTATTAGGTTTTTCTTTAGGCTCTTTTGTGGTAAGATCATTTTTAAGTTTATATCCTGATGCTGAAGTTAGTGATGTTATTTTGATTGGTACAGGTTATGGTTCTAATTTAAGTTTAAAACTTGGTAAAATGGTTGCTAATTCGGAAGCTAAAAAAGTTGGAGAAGATAATTCAACAAAAAAGATTAATAAATTGGCTTTGGAAAATTATAATAAATATTTTGATCCAGTAAAGACAAAATGTGATTGGTTATGTTCAAATGAGGTAGCTTTAAATGACTATTTGAAAGATCCATTAGTGGGAAAAGATGTTTCTTGTGGATTATTTAGAGAACTTTTAAATGGTATGATGTATTGTAATAATCTAAAAAACATAGAAAAAATAAAGAAAATGTTACCTATATTATTAATTTCTGGTAAGGCTGATCCAGTAGGTGGGTTTACAAAAGGTATTGTAAAATTGGAACAGGTATATAGAGTTCATGGTATTCAAAGAGTTCATGTTAAATTTTATGATGAAATGAGACATGATGTTTTGCATGAGGAAAAAAGTGAAGAAATTTGTAATTATATTTACAGATGGGTTAAAAATAATCATAAATTTGATGAAGAAAATTTAGTATAGGAGAAAATATTGTGGAATTATTTATTGTTATATTTTTTTGTTTTTTGTTGCCTATGTGTGTGTTGGTGAATCCAATACGAGATTGTGCAAAAAACGATAAAAGTTTGTTTAAAGAATATAAGGGAGAAGTTTTCTTATTTTTTATTTTTATGATTGGATCTTTTGTGAGACTATTTGCGATTGGAAGATTTCCGAATGCTTTGAATGTTGATGAAGCTTCAAGTGGATATGATGCTTTTTCATTAATGAAGTGGGGAGTAGATAGAGCTGGAAATCCATATCCTGTTTATTTGTATGCTTGGGGTAGTGGGCAGAGTGTATTGTATTCATATTTGATGATTCCAGTTATTGCGGTTACTGGCCTTACAGAGTATGGAATTAGATTACCGATGGCAATTACAGGTGCTATTTCTTTATATGTGTTTTATTATTTAATAAAAAATATTTTTGATAATAAAAAGTATGGAATTATAGCTACGGCTTTTTTTGCGATTTGTCCTTGGCACATAATGAAGAGCAGATGGGGAATGGAATGTAACATATTTCCTGATTTAATTCTACTTGCATCTTTGTTATTAGTTTTAGGATTAAAAAAGGAAAAAACAGGCTTACAAGTTCTTGCTTTTGTTGTTTTGGCTATTTCAAGTTATTCATATGGTACAAGTTATTTATTTTTGCCAGTTTTTGTGCTTGGGACATTAGGTTACTTGATTTACAAAAAAGAGTTAACTGTAAAAAAATCTATAATTTATTTATTAGTTATGTTTGTACTTTGTATTCCAATAATAGTTTATATTTTTATTAATACATTTGGTTTAGAACAAATTACAATTGGAAAAGTTACAATTCCTAAGTTATTGGTAAATAGATATGATGAGGTGTCTACAGTTTTCTCAGGAAATATTTTTGAAAATTGCGTAAATAATTTATTAGAAACTTTAAGAATTTTAATACTTCAAAATGATAAATTGGAATGGAATGCAATTCCTCAGTACGGATTATTTTATTTAATTAGTATTGTATTTTTTATTATTGGATTGAGAGCATGTGTTAAAAAGTATAAGGAAAATATTTTTAATCAAATAATGAATATTTGGATGATTGCGGCTATTGTTTTATGTGCTTTTTGTGTGGCTAATATTAATAGAATCAATATTATTATGATTCCTTGTGTTTATTATATTGTTGTTGGATTATTTGAATTTTTAACTAAGTATAAGCAATTAACTGTTTGTATTGCTGTTATATATATGGTTCTATTTATTGAATTTATGTATTCTTATGTGAATAAAGATTATAATAAATATTATACGTTTACTTCAGGAGTTGAAGATGTTGTAGATTATTGTAAATCGCTTGATGTTGATAATATTTATTGTAAGTATTCTTTTAAAGAACCTTTTATGTATTTTATGTTTTATGGACAGGAAGATGTTAGAGAATATTTAGATACGGTTGAATATTTTGAAGAAGGTCGAACTTTTGATAATGTACGTTCATTTGGAAAATATAAATTTTATTTACCAGAAGAAATTGAAAAAAATAGTGTAATTATTGTTCCAAAAAATACAGAAATTAAGTATAATGATGAAAGTGCTCAAAAGGTAACGATTAACCAATTTGATATATATGAATTTTAAATTTAGGAAGGAATAAGAGATGTCTAAATTAATTGTTGTTGATGGAAATAGTATTGTGAATAGAGCTTTTTACGGAATTATGGGAAGTAAAATGCTACAAACGGCTGATGGAACATATACTAATGCAGTGTATGGATTTTTAGCTATATTGTTTAAAGAATTAGATGAAGTGAAGCCTGATTATATAGCAGTTGCTTTTGATTTGAAAGCTCCAACTGCAAGACATAAAATGTATGATGGCTATAAAGCAAATAGAAAAGGGATGCCTGAGGAACTTGCAGCACAGATGCCTATTTTAAAAGATGTTTTAAGAGCAATGAATATTACTATAATTGAAAAGGAAGGTTATGAGGCGGATGATGTTTTAGGAACTTTGTCACGTATTGGTGAAAATTCTGGCTTGGATGTTGTTTTACTTACTGGTGATAGAGATTCTTTTCAACTTGCTACAGATAAAGTTTCTATATATATTCCAAGAACTAAGGCTGGAAAAACAGAGACAGAAATTTTTAATAGGGATAAGGTTTTAGAAGTTTATGGTGTAGAGCCTAAGCAAATGATTGAAGTTAAAGGATTACAAGGAGATACTTCAGATAATATTCCTGGCGTTCCTGGAATAGGTGAAAAAACAGCGTTATCTCTTGTAAAAAAATATGGAACGATAGATCATTTATATGAGTGTGTTGAGAATAATACTGATGATTTAAAAGGAAAACAAAGAGAGAAGATTGCTGAAAATAAAGAATTAGCAATGCTTTCAAAAACATTAGGTACAATAAATTTAGAAACTCCAATTGAAAAATCTATTGATGATTTGAAAATGAAGGAATGGAATAAATCTGAAGTTTATAAAATTTTCAAGGAATTAAAATTTAACAGATATATTGATAGATTTAATTTGAAAGAAGAAATAGTAGAAAATGATAATGTTGAACCTACTATGACAATGGATTTTGAGAAAGCGGTTATAAATGCTGAAAAATTTAATGATATAAAGAAAAAAGTTATAGAAAATAAGGTATGTTATTTTTATGTTGAAACAGTAGAAGATACTAATTCAATTATAAAGAAAAAAATTAAATCAATTAGTATTTATATAAAAGATGAAAATAAGGTATATGATTATAAAGTTTCTAATATTCTTGAATTGAAGGATATTTTCGAAAGTGAAGACGTACTAAAATGTAGTTATGATTTGAAGGATATTTATATTTTGTGCGAAGAAGCGGAAATTAATCCTAAGAATTTTATGTTTGATATTAGAATTGCAGGATATTTGCTTAATTCAACAACAAATCAATATTCGATATCAGATTTAATGAATGAATATTTGGAAATAGATATTAATGTTGATGATGGTAAGCAAGAACAATTAAATTTATTTGATGTGCAAGAGGAAAAAGAGAATGAGCAAATTGCTGTATATGCTTATTCTATTGGAAATTTACATGATGTTTTGGAAAAAGATTTAAAAGAAAATGGTATGTATGATTTATTTAATAATATCGAAATGCCTGTATTAGAAGTTCTTGCAGATATGCAATATAGAGGAATGTATGTGGATAAAAATGAATTAATTGCATATGGTGATGAGTTAAAGGTTAAATTGGATGAGTTGACAAATAAAATTCATGAATTAGCTGGTGAAGAATTTAATATAAATTCAACTAAACAGCTTGGAGAAGTTTTATTTGAAAAATTGAAATTGCCTGTTATAAAGAAAACAAAAAATGGTTATTCAACTGATGTAGATACTTTAGAGAAATTGCAATGTGAGCATGAAATAATTGAGTATATCTTAGAATATCGTCAATTAGCAAAATTGAATTCTACTTATATTGAAGGAATGATACCATATATTAATAAAAATACTGGAAGAATTCATTCTTATTTTCACCAAACTGTTACTGCTACAGGAAGAATAAGTAGTACAGAACCTAATTTGCAAAATATTCCTACAAGAATTGAAATTGGAAAGAAATTAAGAAAGGTTTTCAAACCTGCAGAAAATAAAATATTTTTAGATGCTGATTATTCTCAAATTGAACTTCGTGTTTTGGCTCATGTTTCTAAAGATGAAACTATGGTTGATAACTTTATTCATGACGAGGATATTCATGCTCAGGCTGCTTCAAGAGTTTTTGGTGTGCCACTGGATGAAGTAACGAAAGAGTTGAGAAGTAAGGCTAAGGCTGTTAATTTTGGAATTGTTTATGGTATTAGTGATTTTGGTTTAGCTGGTCAAATTCATTCTTCTAGAAAGCAAGCAAAACAGTATATAGAGCAATATTTGGAAAAATATAATGGAATAAAAACTTTTATGGATGAAGCTGTAGAGGATGCAAAAAAGAAAGGTTATATTGAAACAATGTATAACAGAAGAAGATATATTCCTGAATTAACTTCTAAGAGTTATATGGTTAGAAAGTTTGGAGAGAGAGTTGCAATGAATACTCCAATCCAAGGTACAGCTGCTGACATTATGAAGATTGCTATGATAAATGTTTTTAGAGAATTGAAAAATAGAAATTTAAATTCAAAAATCGTTCTTCAAGTACATGATGAATTATTAATTGAAACAGATATAAAAGAGAAAGATGAAGTTAGAGAAATTTTAGTTAATAATATGGAACATGCTGCTAAATTGTTAGTTCCACTTAAAGTGGAAGTGGCAGAGGGCGAGAATTGGTATGATGCTAAATAGAAGAAAGGCTGATAAATGAAATTTAAAATTTGGACTGTTTTAGTAATTATTTGCATACTTACGAGTGCAATATTTGTGTTTAAAGATAAAATATTAATAAAGTTTTATCCTGATAAGTATTCTGATTATGTAGAAAAATATTCAGAAGAATATGGTGTTGATAAAAATCTAGTTTATGCTGTGATAAAGCAAGAAAGTAATTTTAGAGAAAAAGCTAAATCTAGTAAGGGGGCTAAAGGGCTTATGCAGATTATGAATGATACTGCAATTGAAATTGCTGAAGAGCTTGGTTATAGTGGTGTGAATTTGTACAATGCTGAGACAAACATAAATATTGGAACAAAGTATTTAGCTGATTTGATAGAAAAATATGAGAATCCTAAAATCGCTATTGCTGCTTATAATGCTGGCTTTGGAAATGTTGATAAATGGATTGCTCAAGGGATTATAAAAGAAGATGGTTCGAATTTAGAAGAAATTCCATATAGAGAGACAGAAATGTATTTACGCAAAGTAATGAAAAATTATGAAATGTATAATAAATTGTATGGCGTACAATAGAAGATTTATATTTGTTGTATAGAAGAAAGCTTATACAAAATTTTTGAATCACTGTGCAGAGATTAAATGAACGAAGTGAGTTCGATTGAAGCTTTTTACACGATTTTAAAATAAGATTACCTTAAAAATGTATCTTCATGATATGTTTTAATGGTAATCTTATTTTAAAGCTTTAAAGAATGTGCCAGTAAGGTACGAAAAAATTTTGATATAATCTTTCTTTTTTTAACATATTATGATAAAATGTGACAGAAAATACATGAAGTTAATTTATTGACTTCCTATGAAAGGAATGATTTATATGGAATTTAAAAAATGTCCTCGTTGTGGAAACTTTTTTCATTCAGATATGGATGTATGCCAAGCTTGTAAAACAAATGAAAATTTGGATATACAAAAATTAAAAAACTTTTTTGAACAAAATACTTGTACAAATGGAATTACAGTACAAGAAATTTCTGTTGAGACAGGAATTAATTCTAGAAATTTAAATAGATTTTTGCTTAATGATGAATTTTCTGGATATATTAATCAAGGAATTTCAAAATAATTTTAAACTAGGAGGAAGATTTACAGATGCAGAATGTTTTTAATACATTAGAGAGAAGAGGTTATGTTGAACAATTAACTCATCCAGAGGAGATAAAAAAATTATTTGAGAAAGAATGTGTACCATTTTATATTGGAATTGATCCAACAGCAGATAGTTTACATGTAGGTCATTTTATTTCTTTGATGGTTGCATCTCATATGCAAAAAGCTGGACATAAACCAATAATATTAATGGGTGGTGGAACAGCTATTATAGGTGATCCATCAGGAAAAACTGATATGAGAAAAATGCTTACAGTTGAAGATATTGATAATAATGTTGCTCAAATAAAAAAACAAATAGAGAAATTTTTAAGTTTTGAAGGACCAAATGCTGCTATTATTGTTAATAACGGTGATTGGCTTAGAGATTTAAATTATATTAATTTCATGAGAGAAATAGGAGTTCATTTTTCTGTAAATAGAATGTTAGCTGCAGAGTGTTATAAAAACAGATTAGAAACAGGATTAACTTTCTTCGAACTTGGATATATGTTAATGCAATCTTATGACTTTTTATATTTACATGATCATTATGGATGTAAACTTGAAATGGGTGGAAATGATCAATGGTCTAATATAATTGGTGGAGTTGAATTAATTAGAAAGATTGGTGCTGAAGATGCTTATGGATTTACTTTTAAACTTCTTACAACTAAAGAAGGTAAAAAGATGGGTAAAACGGAAAAAGGTGCTTTATGGTTAAATCCAGAAAAAACATCTCCATACGAATTTTATCAATATTGGAGAAATGTTGCTGATGATGATATTGAAAATGTTATGAAATTGCTAACATTTATTGATGTTGATGAAATTGAAGAAATGACAAAATATAAAGATGAAAGAATTAATGAAGCTAAGAGGAGAGCAGCTTTTGAAATTACAAAACTTGTTCATGGTGAAGAAGCTGCAATAAAAGCTGAAGAGGCAACAAAAGCTATGTTTGAAGGAAAAGGAAATGTTGAAGCAATGGAATCAACTAAAGTTGAAGTTGGTTGCACAATTACAGAAGCACTTGTTAATGCTGGAATAGCTCCTTCAAAAGGACAAGCTAAAACTTTAATTTCTCAAGGTGCAATTAGTTTAAATGATGAAAAGATAGATGATATTGCTTATGTGTTAAAAGAAGAAGATTTTAAAGAAGGCTATGCAATTTTGAGAAAAGGAAAGAAAATTTATCATAAATTGACAAAATAAGAAAATTGAAAAGTGGATTTAAGTTGATACTTAAATCTATTTTTTATATAATATGAATGTCCTTTGAACTTCCTGTTATATAAGAGTAAAAATATAATAGGAAACTTTTCCAAACTTCTTATCATATAAGATTAACAATTATGTTTATAACAATAAATAGCACGAGCGCTGCTTCTCTAATTAGAGAAGTGCGCTCGTGTGTGCGTTAAATTTGGTAAAGTGGTTTAAATTCTTCTTTAAGTGATTCAGGTAAAGAATCGTATTTCTTTTTGAGTCTACGCATATAGTCCTGAGTGAAGAATGCGATGTCTCTTCCTGAAATGTTGTCGAGTTTTACAAAATTGGTGATTGCATAGTCACATGCGTACCAAAATGCAATTGCTCTTTCACGTTCAGCTTCCATACTTGCGATGTTTGTTAAACTTGTGCTGTTGTTACAAATATAGTTATAACCAATGTAGTCAATGCATATTACTGATTGGGACGATGCAATGAGGATTGGTATGAGTGCCACGTCTTCATAGCAACGAAGATTGCTTGCTGCGATTTGGAACTTGAAAAAAATTTCTCGTTTAAACGCGAACAGCCAGTATACTGCGTATTTTTTACCTGGTTTTGACCAGAGCATGAGTGCGTCCATACCTGAAAGCATGGTTCCAGCTTCTTCGAGCCAGTTGTATCTTTGATGGTCTTTGGATTCATCGTCTCCGACTAAGTTTACCTGGTATCTTACGATGTCTGGATTTTTGTTGGTAACGATGGTATTTCCGAGAGCTTCAAGCAGTTTGGGATTGATTGTGTCGTCTGAGTCTACGAAGATTACATAATCACCTTGGGCTAATGTTGTGCCTCGTGTTCTGGTGATAGCTACACCTGAGTTTTCAAAGTGATATGCGTGAACTCGTGAATCTTTTTCTTCGTATTCGTCCAAAATATCTTTGCTATTGTCGGTTGAACCATCATTGATGACGATAACTTCAAAGTTTTCATACGTCTGGGCTAAGATGCTGTTTAAACAGGTCCGAATAGGGCCTTCTGCGTTATAACATGGAACAATTATACTGAATTTCAACATATCGTTGACCTCCTTTTCCATACGCGGCGGACCTTTTAAATAAGAGTCCTAGTTGATAAGTTCTTATGCTCATGATTATAATATGGAAGAAGCGTTTAGTCAATTGAATATTGCGAAAAAGTATGATATAAGTAGATTATTGACTAGATTTTATTAATTTTAAGACGAGGTGTTTAATTTTTTGATGTTAATGGAGCAAATAATTGAGGTTTGTCTTGAGATTTTGAATATAAGAAATTTTAAAATAGTGAGGTTTTTGAAATTATGAAGTATGGAGAGTTAATTGAAAGGTTGTCTTTGGAGGAAAAGGCAAGTTTATGTGTGGGTAATGATTATTGGCATAGTGTTGGTTTTGAAAAGTATGGTATTCCTAAGATTACTATGTCTGATGGTCCTCATGGATTAAGAGTTCAGAAAACTAAGGCTGATAATTTAGGAATAAATGAGAGTGAGATTTCTACTTGCTTTCCTGCTTCTGCAAGTTTGGGAAATACTTGGAACAGAGAACTTGTATATTTACTTGGAAAGACTTTGGGAGAAGAAGCTAGAAAAGAGGAAGTTAATGTTGTTTTAGGACCTGCTATTAATATAAAGAGAAGTCCTTTGTGTGGTAGAAATTTTGAGTATTTTTCTGAGGATCCTTATTTGACTGGAATCCTTGGTACAGAGTATGTTAAAGGACTTCAGAGCACAGGAGTTGGCGCTTGTGTGAAGCATTTTGCTGTTAATAATCAGGAAAATAGGAGAAGAACAATTGACGCGATTGTTGATGAGAGAGCTTTAAGAGAGGTTTATTTGAAGGCTTTTGAGTTGATTGTGAAGAATGCAAAACCGTGGTCTGTTATGAGTGCTTATAATAAAGTTAATGGTGAATATTGCAGTGAGAATCAACATTTACTTAAAGACATTTTGAGAGATGAATGGAATTTTGATGGTATTGTTATTTCTGATTGGGGAGCTGAGAACGATAGAGTTAAAGGCTTGCTTGCATCTCATGAGTTAGAAATGCCCGGCGGTAGAGGTAATGGTGCTGATGAAATTGTTTTAGCTGTGAAGTGTGGAAAAGTTTCTGAAAGTGTATTAGATGAGGCAGTTGATAGAATTATTGATGTGGCTATTAAGGGACAACAAAATTTAAAGAAATGTATCGGTTTGAAAGACCAGGTTGAAGATTTAGAGAGAAAAACTAGTTTGAAGAGTGAGGCTGTTGATACTGCAAGAGAAATTGGATTTGAGTATGATCAGAGAGAGCATCATGAGATTGCTAGAAAAATTGCTGAAGAGACGATTGTTTTATTGAAAAATGAAGATGGTATTCTTCCTGTAAAGAAGAAAAAAATTGCTGTTATTGGTGATATGGCGAAAATTCCTAGGTATCAAGGGGCTGGAAGTTCAACGATTAATCCTTATAAAATTGAGAATGCTTATGATAATTTTGTTGAGAACGGAATTGAGGTTGAGTATGCTAAAGGTTATGAAAGGATTGAGTCTGAGAATGATGAGTCTTTGAGAAGAGAGGCTGTTAAGTTAGCTGAGAAAAATGACATTGTAATTGTGTTTGCTGGACTTACTGAAAATTATGAATCTGAAGGTGTTGATAGAGTTTGTTTAGATATACCTGCTAATCAGAATAAGTTGATTGAAGAAGTGTGCAAGGTGAATAAAAATGTTATTATTGTTTTGGCAAATGGTTCACCTGTTTTAATGCCTTGGAAAGATAGTGTTAAAGCTATTGTTGCTGGTTATATTGGTGGTGAAGCTGGTGGAAAGGCAATTGTTGATTGTATTCTTGGCAAAGTTAATCCTAGTGGTAAGTTGGCAGAATCTTATCCTGTTTGCTTGGAAGATACGTCTTGCTTTAAAAATTATCCTGGAAATGAACTTACTGTTGAATATAAAGAGTCTGTTTTTATTGGATATAAGTTTTATGATAAAGTTGGAAAGAATGTGTTGTTTCCATTTGGATTTGGTTTGAGTTATACGGATTTTGAGTATTCTGATTTAGAAGTATGCAATGAGAATGAGAAAATTGTGGTTAGATTTAAGATTAAGAATGTTGGAAGTGTTGTTGGAAAAGAGATTGCTCAGATTTATATTAAGAAAGCTGATTCTGTTGTGTTTAGACCTGAGAAGGAGTTGAGGGATTTTGTGAAAGTTGAGCTTGCTCCTGGTGAGGTTAAAGAAGCTTGTGTTTGTCTTGATAAGAATTGTTTTGAGTATTTTGATATTGAGAATGATAGATGGCAAATTGAAGCTGGAGAGTATGAGATTTTGATTGGTAAGTCAAGTAGGAATATTGTTTTGAGTGATAGTGTTGTAATTGATTCTGATGATGTTTGTTCAAAGATGGAGATTTCTGAAAAGTATTGGACTGGAAATGTTCAGGATGTTTCTGATGAGGATTTTGAAAAATTACTTGGAAGAAAGTTGCCTGATAAGGTTTTGAAAATTGAAAATATTACTGCTGAAAATACATTGGAACAAATTAAGAATACGGCAGTTGGCAAGGCAATTTATGATGATCAAATCGAAAAGATGAATAGATTACTTTTGGAGCAAAATGTAAATAAGGCGACTAAAGTTATGATGGATTTACAAAAGCCTTTGAAGAAGTTTTATGAAAAGAAGAGTAGCAAAATCACTAAAGAGATGGTTGATGAATTGATTGATATTGCTAAGAAAAACAAGAACTTTAAAGAGTGTGCATTTGTGAAAGAATATTTAAAATGAGAGGATTGAAAAATGATTAAAGCTGTTTTTATTGATATAGATGAAACATTGACAAATAGCCAAAGAGAGGTTACAGAAAAAACAAAATTTGAGATTGCTAACTGTGTGAAAAATGGTGTGAAAATTATTTTGACTTCTGGCAGGTCTCGTAGGGAAGCTATGGATTTTCAGATGGCAATTGGTGCAAGTCCATGTATTATTTCTTCTAATGGTGCTTCTGCATATGATGCAGAGTGTAATAGAGAAATTTATAATGAGAGGATTGAGCCTGATGTGGTTCTTGGATTGATTGATTATGCTAGAAGAAATGGACATACTGTTAAGCTTAATTATGGAGATTCTTTGATTATGAATAAGGCGGCTTATGATGATGAGAAGCCTTTAGAGACTTCTTATGATGTGCTTGAGCGTGTTGCACGTGAGGAACAGGTGGTTCAGTGCGTTGTTAATGATACTGATTTTGCGAAAATGAAAATTTTTAGAGAATATGTAAAGAATGAGTACAATGGGCTTGATATTGTAAATGAGTCTAAGCGCTTTAAGAATCCTGACTTGAAACCAAGCAAAAGGTATTACTGTGATGTAGCTTCAGATAAAGTTTCTAAGGGGCATGCTGTTAAGGCGGTTTGTGAGTATTTCGGCTTTACGGCAGATGAAATTATTACGATAGGTGATGGTGAGAATGACGTGTCTATGTTTAAGCAGACTCCAAATTCTGTAGCTATGGGAAATGCGTTACCTATGATTAAAGAGAAGGCTAGTTTTGTTACTACATCTAATGATGAGGATGGAGTGGCTAAAGTGCTAGAGAGGTTATACTAAATTTTAAATAAAAATAAAAAGAGATGCCAATGTGATTTGACATCTCCTTTTTGAAATTACGGTATGGTATTACATAACCAAAGATTTCATTGCGCCATAGCAGCCAGCGTAGTTGTTGAAACCTGATTTGACAATTGTGATATCTTCAAGAAATTGCGGGTATGCATGTTTTTTAATAAAGCTTGTGGTTTGAGAGAATAGGTCATAAAATTCAAAACCTCCGCCTGATAGATAGATTACGTCAGGATTGAAACTATGAATTAATGACACTAATACTATTCCAAGTTCCTGCGCTGCTTCTGTAATTATTGCATCGATTTGACTATTATCTGTGCTACGTAATTTCTTTAAGATTTTAGAGCCTGAGCAAAGTCTTCCAATTTTGGTAAGACTTCCGTTTTTGTCAAATGTGGTGTTACCGTAAATTTCACCAGCAAATCCATTTGCACCTGTGAAGAGTTTGCTATTGATAGCAATTCCTGCACCAATACCGGTTCCACTAGTTACACTTACTAGTACTTTGGATTCTGGATATTCGATGGTGCCTGCTAAGCATGATGCATTGGAGTCGTTGATGAGATTAATTTTTGGACACATTAAGTGCGTGAAGTCTTTTGTACAAAGGTTTTTCAGACAGTTTAATGTGGTTTGACAAATGGATTGACCGTCGGTGGTACAACCAGAAAATGCAATTCCCAATCCATTAAAGGAGGTCCCTGCTGTGAGATAGAATTCAGTAATTTGATTTACTAAATATTCTTTACTGCAGAAGTCTCCTGATGGAATTGTGTTTGTTTTGATTTGGTTGTTTACGATGGCGACCATTTTGATGTTGGTACATCCTACATCTATGCCACAGAGATTGTTCAGTTGCCGAATCCCTTTCATATGGTTTACCTCCTTTTACTAAGAGTGTAATAATTATTATATCACGTTTTTGAATTGGTTGCAATTAGAGAGTTTTATGTAATAGTGTGTGATTATATTGATTAAAAATAAATTTCTAAAAAATATGATGTAAACTTGTTTTTTTCATCTGCAATCTTATTTACAAAAAAAGAAGAAAAATATATAATAATGCTAGTTAATAAAATGAAATGAGGATGGATATGAAAAAATTTTTTAATGTCATGTTACCTATTTTTATAATGGTTATTGTTGCTTGTATTTGTATAGGTATATATTTTGTTTTTACAACTGGTTCGTTTAAAAAAGTTGAGAATAATACTACTAATGTTGATAATACTACAGAAAGCGTTGTGTTGACTCAAGAGGAGTTGCCTAGAATTGGTTGCTCAGGAATCACTAAACAGTTATCTACTGCTGTTATAAAAGATTTTACTCAAGAGGAGAATTTAGCAGATAATGTACTTGATGTTGAATCAACAGAAGAAGGGTTTAATCAATTATTAAAAGATGAGGTAGATGTTTTGATTTCAACATATCCTACAACAGATATTTTAACTTTGGCAAAAGCTAGTGGAATTGATTTAGAGATAACACCGATTGCTAAAGATGGTTTTGTATTTTTTACTAATGTGGGTAATACGGTTGATTCTTTGAAAGTGTCTGATATTCAAAAAATTTATACAGGACAGATAAAGAATTGGTCACAAATTGGTGGAGATAATATTGATATTAAAGCTTTTCAAAGTCCTGAAAATTCTTCTGTTCAAAATGAAATGATTAGCTCTGTAATGAAAAATTTGGAGATGGTTGGAGCGCCAAAAGATATTTTTTATGCCAAGGGATATGGCGAGATATCAGATTTGATTGCAACATATGATAATACAGAAGGAGCGCTAGGGTATTCTTATTATTATGCAACTAAAATATTATATGATACTGATGCAAAAGTTAATAATACAATTAAAATTTTAAAATTAAATGGTGTAATGCCTAGCTATGATACTATAAAGAAAAATGATTATCCTATAATTTCAAATTATTATTTAATTAGAAATAAAAATAATCAATCAGAAAGTTTAAATATATTTACAGAAGCAGTTTTATCTGAAAGAGGAAAAAATGTAATAAAGGAGGCTGGATACGTTGAGAATTAGTAAAAATACAAAAATATTTTTAATAATTTTTTCTGCCTTGTTATTGCTTATTACAATTGGTGCAATATTATATAAAAAATTTAATACTGGGAGCAATTCTTCTCAGATTATTATAGAAAGTGCTCAGAAAATCCCTGATTTGAATTCATCAGATGTGACTGCTCAGAATTCTAATTCAAAGAAATTAACGTTAAGTGATAACTATTCTAACAATGGTTTGACTTATAGAACTGTTAGAGATGAAGGAAAAGATATAGATGTTGAATATATCCAAATAAGTGGGCTTAAGGATGATTCAGTTCAAGAAAGCATAAATAGTCAGATTAGAGAAAGAATAAATAAAATTTTAGATAGTAATAATTTTAAAAAGAATTCTGATGGAACAGCATATGTAAAAACTAGTGTTGAGGCTAATTTTTCAGATGTATTGTCTGTGAAAATTTTTGTTCAATTCAGAGAAAATTTTTATAAATCATATGGATTAAATTTTAGATTGAGCAATGGTGAAAAAATAAAATTAGATAATTTATTTACATATGATGCTCCAAAGAAAAATATTATATCTACTTCTGCATATAGAGCATTTGCATTAAATTATTATACTAATGAAGGAATTTCAAATGATTTTTATACAAATATCGAAGATGATGTAATTAGATTTATGGAAATGTATAACGATGGAGAAATTACAGAGTATTCTTTTACGCCATTAACTATTGATTTATATAAAGATGGAAGTACTGTAAGTATTGATATGACTAAGTATTATCAATATATAGCTATATATACTGATTTTGTTTCAAATGGTAATTTGTATAAATCTAATGAAGACGTTGCAACTAAATTACCTGTTTTTATAAAAAGGCCACAGTCTTTGATTGATTTATATGATAAGGTAAGTGATACTTGCACAGTTGATGTTATAATATATGGAGATGATGATTTTTCTTCAAAAGAGAAAACTGTTATCGAAAATTATAGAAAAGATTTGGAGCGCAGAATTTCTGCATATAAAACACAAAAGGGGATTTATTATGCTAATTATGTTAAAGTATCAAGAGCTAAAGAAAATGATGAAAATATTTTAGTATTTAGTGAAGAAGAATCTATAGCTAAGTCTGATGAAATTAAATTCCAAGATGAGATATATTCTAAAATTATTATGGCTGAAAGAGATATAAATAATTTGAATTACAGCAAGAGCAAAATAAATATTTTAGATAAAAGTTTAATTGAAAAGAATTCTAATGAGAAAAAATATAGTTTAAAAACGGAAAAAGAAATAGAAGAAGTAGTAGAAGAAAATACGGAAGATGCTACAGATAATCAGGAAAATCCTGAAAATACAGAGAATAGTAATAATACGACTAATAATACTGAAAATGTAGTTCAACCTTCACCATCTACATCACCAACTAATGAAGCACCAGTTCAAACTACTGAACCCAGCCCATCTCCAAGTGTGTCAGGTGAAGTATCTACAAAAGTTTATGTCTAAGAGGAGTGTTAGTAATGTTTTTGTTTAAGATCAAGACCTATGCTTTTATTGGTCCTTCTGGTACAGGTAAGAGTTATAGAGCACAATACGTTGCAAGTGGTAAAGGAATAAAATATATAATAGATGATGGGTTGCTTATAAAGGATAGTCAGGTAATTGCCGGTATTTCTGCAAAAAAAGCTCCTACAAAAATTGAAACTGTAAAGAATGCATTATTTTTAGCTGAAGACAGAAAAATTGAGGTTCAAAAAGCAATAAAGAAATATAGACCAGATTCAATTTTAATTCTTGGAACATCAGATGGAATGGTTGATAAGATTGCTGAGAATTTAGGATTACCACCAATTGCAGAAAGAATATATATTAATGAAGTTGCAACTCAAGAAGAGATGGATACTGCAAGAAGAATACGTGTTACACAGGGAAAGCATGTTATTCCAGTTCCTACTTTTGAAATAAAAAAAGATTTTTCAGGTTATTTGCTAGACCCACTTCAAATATTTAAATCAAAAGGAAAAAATGCTGAACCATACATTGCTGAAAAATCAATAATTAGACCAACATTTAGTTATCTTGGAAAATTTACTATTTCAGATAGCGTTTTTAAAGATATAATTGTTACTGTTGCAAAAAAGATAGAAGGTATATATAAGGTATTGAAAATTAGAGTTGATAAAACTCAAAATGATACTGCTGGTGTGCAATTGTATGTTGAAGTTTCAATTGAGTATGGCTCAAATATGGTAGAAGTTCTAAGAGTTTTGAAAAAAGAAACTAGAAGAGAAATAGAAAATTTGACGGCTATGTATATTTCAAATGTAGAAATTGTTGCAAAGCAAATTCATTTTCCAGAAGAATAAGAAAAAAGGAGTGTAGAAGTAAATGATAGTAGCAATAGATGGACCTGCGGGAAGCGGAAAAGGAACAGTAACTAAAGAGATTGCAAAAAGAATGGGATTAATTAATTTAGATACAGGGGCAACATATAGATGTGTTGCACTTGCTAGTTTAAAACATGGAATTAAATTAGAGGAAGAAGATAAAATTGTATCTTTGATTGATGATTTAGATATAGAATTTAAGTATGATAAAGATGATTTTATTAGAGTTTATTTAAATGGGGAAGAAGTTACAAGTGAAATCAGATCTTTTGAAGTAAATCAGATTGTTTCACCAATTTCCTCAATTGTTCGTGTTAGATTAAAAATGGTTGATTTGCAAAGAAAAATGGCAGAAGGAAAAGATGTAATTATGGAAGGAAGAGATATAGGCACTTATGTTTTTCCAAATGCTGATGTTAAAATTTATTTAGATGCTGATGTTGAAGAAAGAGCAAAAAGAAGATTTAAAGAAAACAAGGAAAAGGGATTAGATGTAACTTTTGAGGAAGTTTTGGAGAATATTAAGAAAAGAGATGAAAATGATAAGCATAAAGAAATAGGTTCTTTAAAAATTGCAGAGGATGCTGTTATTGTTGATTCAACCAAACTATCTATAGATGAAATGGCTGATGCAGTTGAGAAAATTATTTTGGAAAAGACAGGAGAAAAATAAAGAATGGAAGTATTGAGAAAAATTTGTAGAGCAATAGTTAAGCCTCTTTGTCATTTGGCTGCTCTAATTATTTATAGAGTTAGAATTGAAGGGATAGAAAATGTTCCTAAAAATAGTGCGTGTATAGTGTGTGGAAATCACGTTCATGCATTAGATGCACCTGCTTTGTTAGCAGTAACTAATAGAAAAATAAGATTTATGGCAAAAGAAGAACTATGGAAAAGTGTTGGATTTAGATTTATGGCTTTTGTATTTTATGTATTTCCAGTTAAAAGAGGAAAAAACGATACGGATGCAATAAAAACATCAATAAAAATTTTAAAATCAAATGAAATTTTAGGAATTTATCCAGAAGGAACACGTCATGGAATGGATAAAGGAATAAAGCCTAAAAATGGTGCGGTTACATTAGCTTTAAGAAACAATGTTCCAATAATTCCATTTGCTGTAATTGGTGATTTCAAGCCTTTTACAAAGGTTATATATAAATTTGGAAAACCAATGGATCTTTCAGAATATAAGGATAAGGCAAAAGATAAAGAAACTTTAGATATGTTAACAAATAAAGTAATGCAGGAAGTTTTGAAATTACGTAATGGGAAAGAAGAAACTACTGTATAATTATTACAAGGAAAGCCTTGACATTATAAAAATACTGATGTATAATCTTTTAGTAACTTGAAAAAGAGAAAAAATTAATTTTCATATAAAATACTAGTAAGAGCAAGGAGGGAATTTAAGATGGCACAACCAAAAAGAAGATGGTCTAAAGCAAGAACTGGATTAAAAAGATCAACTTGGAAAATAGAAGAAAAGAATTTAGCTACATGTCCACATTGTCATGAACCAGTTATGCAACATAGAGTTTGCTCAAATTGTGGATACTACAATGGTAAAGAAGTAGTAGCAGTTAAAGAAGATAACAAATAAGAAGAAACACATTTTTATAATGTGTTTTTTTTTATGCCTTTTTTGTTGAAATTTTAATGCTTTTGTTATAAAATATTTATACTTATGAAATAAAGAGGTGAAAAAATGTCAAAACCAGTAGTGGCTATTGTTGGAAGACCTAATGTAGGAAAATCTACATTTTTTAATTATATAGTTGGACAAAGAATTTCTATTGTTGAGGATACTCCTGGAGTTACTCGTGATAGGGTTTATGCTGAATCAAGTTGGAGAGGTAGAGATTTTACAGTTATTGATACAGCAGGGATTGAAGAATTAACAGGTGATACAATAGTTAATCAAATGCGTGAGCAAGTAGATATAGCAATTTCTGTTGCTGATGTTATTATATTTTTAACAGATATAAAACAAGGGGTAACTGCTGCAGATGAAGAAATTGCAGTAATGCTAAAAAGATGCAAGAAACCTATAGTACTTGTTTGTAATAAAGCAGACAATTTTGGACAAGATCCAATGGAATTATATGAATTTTATAATTTAGGGATTGGAACTCCAATTGCTATTTCAGCTGCAAATGCAAAAGGAATTGGAGATGTTTTAGATGAGATATATGAAAAATTTCCAGATGCAGATAAAGATGATAATGATTCAGAAGTTATAAAAGTAGCTATAATTGGAAAACCTAATGCAGGAAAATCATCATTGGTAAATAGAATTTTAGGCGAAAACAGAGTTATAGTTAGTGATGTTGCAGGTACAACTCGTGATGCAATAGATTCTGCATATGAAAATGAATTTGGAAAATATATTTTTATAGATACAGCAGGTATTAGAAGAAAATGCAAAGTTAAAGAAAATATTGAAAAATACAGTATTATGAGATCTAATTTAGCAATTGAAAGAGCTGATGTATGTATAATGTTAATTGATGCAACTGAAGGTGTTAGTGAGCAAGATTCAAAAATTATTGGTGAAGCGCATGAAGCTGGAAAAGGAATTATAATTGCTGTTAATAAATGGGATGAAGTTGAAAAGGATAATAACACAACAGAAAAATTTAAAAAAGAAATTTATAATGAATTACCTTTTGCAGGGTATGCTCCAATAATTTTCATTTCAGCTAAAACAGGACAAAGAGTTAACAAACTTTTTGAAATGATTAATAATGTTGCAAATCAAAATGCGTTAAGAATTTCAACAGCTGTTTTAAATCAAGTTATAAATGAAGCAATAGCTGTTGTTCAACCGCCATCTGATAAAGGAAAAAGGCTTAAGATTTTTTATGGAACACAAGCTTCAACTAAGCCACCAACATTTGTTATATTTGTAAATAAAAAAGAATTATTCCATTTTTCTTATGAAAGATATTTGGTTAATTGTATTAGAAATAATTTTGGATTGGAAGGAACTCCGGTTAGAATTATAGTTAGAGAGAAAGATGATAAATTTGAAAAATAAAAATTTCAAAAGATAAGGGGGAAATAATATGGTTGCGATATACATATTAGTTGCATTAGTAGCATATCTTATTGGAAGTATAAGCTTTTCAGTAATTTTTACAAAAAAATTGGCTGGATTTGATGTAAGAGAAAAAGGAAGTAAAAATGCAGGAAGTACAAATGTACTTAGAACAGCTGGAAAAAAGGTAGCAATTTTAACACTTGTATGTGATGTGTTAAAAGGTGTTATAGCTGTGTTGTTTGCAAAATTTATAGGAAAAGTAGATAATTTTGAACACACAGAATATTTAGTACAATTAGCTGGACTTATGGTTGCACTTGGACATACTTTTCCTATATTTTTTGGATTTAAAGGCGGAAAAGGTGTTGCTACAAGTTTAGGTGTTATAATGATAATTAACTGGCAAATTGGATTGATTTGTTTGGTATTTGCGTTAATTTTAATGATTTTAACAAGAATAGTTTCACTTGGCTCTGTTGCAGCTGCAATTTTATTTCCAGTGTTAACATTATTTATAACAGAAAATTATTCTGTGCCAGGTGATTATAGAATTTTTGGAATTTTACTTGGTGTGTTTGTTTGTTTTAATCATAGAGCAAATATTAAGAGATTACTAAAAGGCGAGGAAAAAAGAATATTTTAATTGCAAAGGAGAATGTATGAAGAAAGTATCAGTTATAGGAAGTGGAAGTTGGGGAGTTGCGTTAGCTATTTACCTAGCTGGGCAAGGATGCCAAGTAAAAATATGGTCTTTTTCAGAAGAAGAAAGAGATTTAATAAATAATGAAAGAAAATGTAAGTTTTTACCTAAGGTTGTTATACCTGAAAATATATATTGTTCAACAGATGCAAAAGAAGTATTAGAAGATACTGAATTAATTTTACATGTAACACCTTCAAAATTTACAAGAGATGTTGTAAAAAAATATAAAGATTATGTTAAAGATCAAGGAGTAATTATTTGTTCTAAAGGTTTTGAAGCATCATCTTTAAAAACACTTGATGATGTTGTTAAAGAGGAATTACCTAATTCTAAAATAGGTGTTTTATCTGGACCAAGCCATGCTGAAGAGGTTTCAGTTCTTATTCCAACAGCTTTGGTTGTTGCTTCTGAAAGTAAAGAATTAGCTGATGAAGTTGTTGATATTTTTAAAAGTGACAAAATGAGAATGTATACATCTAAAGATGTAAAAGGTGTTGAACTGGGAGGAGCGTTAAAAAATATTATTGCTTTTTGTGCTGGAATTTCTGCTGGTTTAGGATTAGGAGATAATACTTTCGCTGCATTACTTACTAGAGGATTAGTTGAAATATCTAGACTTGGAGTGGCTTTAGGAGGAAACAAAGATACATTTTATGGACTTACAGGTTTAGGTGATTTAATTGTAACATGTAGCAGTATGCATAGTAGAAATAGAAGAGCTGGCGTGTTAATTGGTCAAGGAAAGACAATAGAAGAAACTAGAAAAGAAGTTGGAATGACTATAGAAAGTATTGATAATATAGAAGTTGCATATAAATTAGCAAAATTGCACAACATAGAAGTACCAATAATAAATACAGTATATGCTGTATTATATGAAAATTTAGATCCAAGAGAAGCTGTAACAATGCTTATGACAAGGGATTTGAAAGAAGAATAAAACATAGGAGGAATTTTAAAATGGGATTTTTTGATGGATTAACTAAAAAAGGAGCAGAGATTTCAAACAGTTTACAAGAAAGTATTAATAAATCACAAAGAATTAGTGCTTTAAAAAAGAATATTTCTGAAAATAATTCTAAGATTTCAAGAACTTTTTCAGAGATAGGAAAAAATGTATATGAAAAAAGAACTATGGATGAAGAAGTAATGACATTCATAAGTGGAAAAATTGAAGAAATAGATAGCGCTAAAAAGGAAAATGAAGAATTAGAAAAAGAACTTCTTGGACTTAACAATAAAAAGAAATGCCCTGAATGTGGTACTGAAGTAGATATAGATGCTACATTTTGTCCAGTTTGCGGTAAAGAACAAGAAAAAGTTGAAATCGAACCTTTTGTTCCAAATGGAAAGAGAAAATGTTCTGGATGTGGTGAAGTTATAGATGATAGCAATGTGTTCTGCCCAAAATGTGGAGCTAAGAAAGAAGAAGTAGAACCTGTTGAAGAAAATAAAGAAATTGATGAAGTAGCTGAAACTACTGAAAATAACGAAGTAGCCGAAGAAACAACAGATGCTGTTGAGAAAAATGAAGATGTTGAAAAAGTTGAGGAAGTAGTTGAAGAAGAAAAAGAAATTATACCAGAAGGAAAAAGAAAATGTTCTGGATGTGGTGAAATAATAGATGATTCAGATATTTTCTGCGCAAATTGTGGAACTAAGAAAGAAGAAACAGAGGGAAATAAATAGATGAAATTACTTGTTCAAAGAGTGAGTAGTGCAAAAGTTGACGTGGATTCTAAAACAGTTGGAAAAATTAATAAAGGTTTTTTAGTATTGTTTGGTGTTACCCATACAGATACTAAAGAAATTGCAGACTATTTAGTTAAAAAACTTTGCAATCTTAGAGTTTTTAAAGATGAAAACTCTAAGATGAATTTATCTATAAAGGATGTTGATGGTGAATTACTAATTGTATCACAATTTACATTGTATGCAGATTGCCAACATGGAAATAGACCTAGTTTTGTAAATAGCGCTAAACCTGATATGGCAAATGAACTATATGAATATTTTGTAGAAAGATGCAGAAAAGAGGTTAAAAATGTTGAGACTGGAATTTTCGGTGCAGACATGAAAGTTTCATTATTAAACGATGGACCAGTTACGATAATGCTTGAAAAGGAAGATTAATTTGGATATCTTTCATAAAGATATTTTATAATATCATCTAAATTAGAATTTGATATTTTTATAAAAATATCTTCATCAAGGTTTATCCAAGCGCTAATATTGTATTTATCATTGTTATCAATGATTGCAGAAATTAGATCAACCATTTCAATTGGATTATCAAAGGTAATATTTTCAATTGATTTTTCAAATTTTTTGTTATAAAATCTTTCTAAGAAAGATGATAGTTCGTTTTGATCTTTACAATAAAGATTTAGAGTAGGTTTTTTCATAAAAAATCTCCTTTAAATATTTGAATTTTACTAATCTAGTATTAGTATTAGCAAAAAAGTAAAGGAAAAAACAAAAAAATACTAAAAAAAACTTGCAATGTAAAAAAATGTTGTGCTATAATAGTAATGTAGTAAAAATGAGCGAAGGAGTAAAGATATGAAGAAATCAAGTGTATTAAAATTAATGACTGTTGTTGTAATGATTGCGCTAATATTAGGAACAGCAAAAATGAGTTTTGCTGCTACACAAATTCAACCTATAGAGAATTCAGGTGGAAACTCAGCTGGAAACAATACTTTAAATACTGTTAATAATACTACTAATAATGTAGCAAATAATACAATACCGGTAAATAATACAAATAAAGTTGAAAATACAACATTACCTGAAGCTGGTAAAGAATCATCTTTAGGAATAGTAGTTTTAATAGCTTTAACTTCTATATCTGCAATATATACATATATAAAAGTTAAAGAGTATAATATTTAGTATTATATTAGAAGAAATCAATCAGAAAAAAAGGATTACGTTAGTAATCCTTTTTTGTGTGCAACTAATTTTATATAAAAATAATTAAATTTTCATAGTTTTAATATGGAGAGATTATAAAATAAAAATCTAAAAAATGTTCTAATTAAATACATAATTGTAATATTACATTTATGTAACATTTGTTGAAAAAAGAGTATACATGAAATATAATAATCACATATTAATAGTGGAGGAAATATTATGGCAACTTTTGCAGAATATATTTTAAATGAATCAGATTTTATTAAAAAAATAGATATTATGACTTATTTGAAGAAGAAACAAAATATATTTTTTAATACTTCTGTAATTATGAAAGCCGAAATAGCAAGAGAATTCATGGACACAATGAAATTAGATGTTGATCAAGGATTGGTGTTAACAGCTTGTTTAATGTATGATTGCTTGAAAATTGATTCACCAGAGGAACTTGTTAGATTGCAAAAATCACAAGATGAATATAGAAATTATTTAAGATCTTTAGGTTTTAATGATAGATTTTGTAAAATTTGTGCTGAACATTCGAGAGTTGGGCAAAATCCGGATGTAAAAAGAGAAAAAGAAAGCGATATATTAGAATTAGCAGATCAATTTGGTGGATTAATTATGCATAGATCTGATAGAATTGCTTATACTGTTCCAGAAGCATTGGAAATTTTAGTTAATAAAAATATGAAAAATTGCAATAATATTTATTTAAATACTTTCCAAGAATTTGTTGATATAATGGAGGGAATAGAAGTATGATGGGATTACTTACAAGATTTCAAAAAAATATGAATTGTATTACTAGAAATGATATTCCTAGTGCCGTTAGGGAAATATATGATACTATGGAGAGAAATGAAGCAGCTTTTGCTAAAAGAGAAGCCGAATTAAGAATTGGTGGAAACTTATTAGATGAATTGAAAAAGGCAAGAGCTAAATTAAAACATTTCGAAGAAGCTCCACTTTTACCAGGATTTAATATGGAAGATTTGAAATAGTTGTGACAATAAAAGGAGAAATAAGATGTACGAAGTATTTGCAGACATGCACATTCACATAGGAAGAAGTGAGAATAACAAGCCAATAAAAATTACAGCTGCTAGAAGTTTAAATTTTGCTAATATTGCAAAAGAATGTGTTGATAGAAAGGGAATTAATGTTGCAGGAATTATTGATTGCGCATCACCTTATGTTATAGAAGATATTGAAAAGTTTTTGGCAGATGGAGAAGCTTATGAGATAGAAGATGGAGGTATAATATATAAAGATAAATTATGTATTATATTGGGAAGTGAAATTGAAACGTCAGAGATTAATGAAAACGGAAAAACAGGAAGTGCGCATAACCTTTGCTATTTTCCTCATTTATCTGATATAAAGGCATTTTCAAAAGAAATGTCAACACACATAAAAAATATTACATTAAGTTCACAAAGAGCTAATATTTCAGCATATGAACTTATTGATATAGTACAAAAATATAATGGAATTCTTGTACCTGCACATGCATTTACACCACATAAAAGTTTTTATGGAAATTGCACTGCAAGACTAGAAAGAATTTTTAAAGAAAAATTTAAAGATATACCAGCAATAGAGCTAGGATTAAGTGCAGATACTTCACTTGCGGATAAGATTTCAGAATTAGAAACAAAAACATTTTTAACTAATTCGGATGCACATTCTTTACCTAAAATTGCAAGAGAATATAATAAAATGTTATTAAATGATATTAGTTTTAAAGAATTTGTTATGGCTTTAAAAAATGAAGACGGTAGAAAGATACTTGCAAATTATGGATTGGATCCTAAGCTTGGAAAATACCATAGAACATATTGTGAAGTTTGTAATAAAAATATACCAGGCGATGCACCTGTAACAAAATGCGATACGTGTGATAGTAAAAATATAACAATGGGTGTTTATGATAGAATAGAAATTATCAAAGATAAACCAGAGACAAAGAGTCCTGATTTTAGACCTGAATATGTATATCAAATACCACTTACTTTTATTCCTGGATTAGGTGCTAAAACAATAGATAAATTGTTAAATGCATTTGAAACAGAAATGAATATTTTACATAAATTATCTTATGATGATATAGAAGCAGTTGTTGGTGAAAAAATAGCTGATAACATTGAGGCTGCTAGAAAAGGAAAAATGAAAATAAATGCTGGCGGTGGCGGTGTTTATGGAAAAGTAACAAAAGAATAAAATAATTTTACAAAGAGAATTGAACAAAGTAGTTTAAAGGTATTGCGAATAGATAATGATTTTGTTATAATTCTCTTTGTGAATTTTATATGCCAATATAGCTCAGTTGGTAGAGCAACAGATTCGTAACCTGTAGGTCGGGAGTTCGATTCTCCCCAGCAGCTCCAATAAACTAAAATGGAGATGAACATATGGGATTTTTTGATAAATTAAAACAAGGATTAAGTAAAACAAAAGAATCATTTAATGAAAAAATAAATAATGTATTTAAAAATTTTAGAAAAGTAGACGAAGATTTATTAGATGAATTAGAAGAAGCGTTAATAATGTCAGATGTTGGCATGGAAACATCTGTAAAAATAATAGATAACCTTAGAGACAAAATAAAAACAGAAAAAATTGAAGAGGCAGATTTAGTAAAACAAGCATTACGTGAGCAAATGCAAGAAATATTAGATTCTGTAGATTCAGACCTAAAATTAGAAACAAAACCATCAGTAATATTATTTGTTGGAGTAAATGGAGTTGGAAAAACGACATCAATAGGAAAAATTGCCA
>OLGZ01000074.1_pt1 | contig 90729 bp, 89 predicted proteins | sample 1605981 | NCBI WGS metagenome assembly OLGZ01 (sample SAMN03283291) | human gut metagenome | biome: human-associated habitat; material: feces | host: Homo sapiens | place: Peru | collected 2012
GCAAAAATCAACGGAAACGTTGAGTTTTCGTTGTGATTGCGAACGGTGCCGTTTTTTGCGAGGGCGAATTCACCTTTCACTTTTCACCTAATTCTACACATCTGCGACCGGCGGAATGTCGATACGTTTCAGACGTTGTTCAATTCGCCTGTACCATTTCAGGTGCTGTTTAAATAAAATCTTGTAATCTTCAACCTTACCCGCTGCAATTTCATGGAACTGCTCATCGCAAGTTTCGGTCATATTACGCTCTAAAATGTGAGTCAACGCTTTTCGGTCAATTTTACTATCTGTCAACGACAATTTTTGCCCGAAATTCACAACAACCTCAGGTCTGTTATCTCTAAAGAAACAGTAATCCACTGCAACCGGAACTAAATTAACTTTTCCATATCGCTTAACCGCATTTTGTGCAATATAAGCAAGCCCCGTTTGAAATTCAAACGGTCTATAATGCGGCGGTCTGATAATTCCCTGAGGGAAAATACACAAAATATTTTTCAAATCACCTACAACATCTACAGAATATTGCAATGCCTTCATTGCAGATTGCGGAGATTTTTTATTGACAGAATACCCGCCACCCCTTCTCAAAAGCGGAAAACGATTTAATTCTTCAATCATCAATCTTATTTCTTTATGGAAAATTCTGTGCGTAATATTGTACATAACAATACCGTCCCACCAATTACAATGCGGTGCATACAATATCGTAGGAACACCTTTTTCCATAACCCCCTCCGCACCTTTGTAGCGGAAAGCGAAGAAACGATTTTGCAACATGTTAAAGAAAAACATGCTCGCAACCCATAGCCAAAAACGACTTGTTTTTGCCGGTTTAAATTTCTCCTCTTTATTCCTCAGCTTTGTCGGCGGGATGTCAGAATATAACTTTTCTTCTACAACGCTCATGTTAAAATTATTTTACCCCACAAAAACTAATTAGTGAATACCCTAAAGGACTAATTTTAAGAAAACTTAATCTATTTTTGAAAAGAAATTTTCGCATACTAATACCTTACCTCCGCTTTTACGTAAGGCTTCAAAATATCAATAATACGCTCAAATTCTTCTGTGGAATAAGTTTTTTCATTTTCCAAACCTTTGTCCAAAATCTTTGACGCAACAAACTTTTGCAAATAATACCTTGGTGCCCCTTGAATAAGTTGTCCGATTTTTTCAAAATCTTCATAAGAAAGTTGAGATTTCACAACAGTTGTTCTGAATTCATAATCAACCCCGCAATTTTTCAAAATCTCAATACTTTTCAAAATTTTTGAAGTATCAACATCTACATTCACGATTTGCGAATATTTTTCAAGCGGAGCTTTTATATCCATCGCCACATAATCCAAATCCGGCAAAACTTTTTCAAGCATTTCAGGAAAACTCCCGTTCGTGTCCAACTTCACGGCAAACCCGAGTTCTTTCACCTGCTTAATAAATTCAGGCAAATCCTTTTGCAAACACGGCTCTCCGCCAGTAATCACAACCCCATCAAGCTTTCCCTGGCGGGTTTTCAAAAACTCGAAAACCTCCTCAATTTTAGCCTCGCCGTTAATCAATTCCGGATTGTGGCAATATCCGCAACGAAAATTACACCCCATCGTAAAAACAATGGCTGCAATCTTTTCAGGAAAATCCAACAAGGAAGTTTTTTGCAATCCGCCGATAATCATAAAACAAGCCTAGATATTTTCCGAAATTTCAAAAGTCTTTCTGTTTTGGAATTCCATTTGTTTACCCTTATTCCACTGACTAACAGGTCTTATATATCCGACAATTCTTGAGTAAACTTCGCAATCCGCACCGCATTCAGGACATTTGAAATGTTCGCCTGCGATATAGCCGTGGTTCGGGCATGTGCTGAATGTCGGAGAAAACGTAAAATACGGTAACTTGTAGTTATTACAAACCTTTTTGACAAGATTCTTCATAGTTTCCATATTTGTAATTCTTTCGCCCGCAAAAATATGAACAACCGTACCGCCCGTGTATTTAGTCTGTAAATCGTCTTGGTGCTCAAGAACCTCAAAAATATCATCAGAATAATTTACAGGCAACTGAGTCGAATTTGTAAAATATTTGTACTTGTGGTTTTTATCCAATTTTGCCAAACGATAAGAAGTGCCTTCCCCAGGAGTTGCCTCAAGGTTGTAATTATTACCTGTTTCTTTTTGGAATTCGATAATTTTTGCCCTCATAAAGTCCATAACCTCGAGTGCAAACTGTTTACCTTCCTTGCTTCCGATATTTTTACCAAAAAGGTTTTCGCAAGCCTCATTCATTCCAATCAAACCGATTGTAGAAAAGTGATTTTTCCAATAAACTCCAAATCGAGCCTTGATATCTCTCAAATAGAATTTTGTGTACGGATAAAGGTTTTTATCGGTCAAATCTTCCAAAAGATTACGTTTAATTTCCAAACTTTCCTTTGCGGTTTCCATTTGTACCGCCAATTTTTCAAGAAATTCTTCTTTCGTTTTAGAATTATCCGCAAGTTTTGGCAAATTAATCGTAACAACCCCGACAGAACCCGTCAAAGGATTTGACCCGAACAAACCACCACCTCTGTATTCAAGTTCACGGTTATCAATTCTCAATCTGCAACACATAGAACGAGCATCCTCCGGTGACATATCAGAGTTAATAAAGTTTGAAAAATAAGGGATACCGTATTTTGCGGTCATTTCCCACAAACCTTTAATATTTTCGTTATCCCAATCAAAATCTTTTGTAATATTATATGTCGGGATAGGGAATGAGAACACTCTTCCAGAAGCGTCGCCTTCCATCATTATTTCAAAGAAAGCTTTATTCAACATATCCATTTCAGGCTGAAATTCTTTGTAAGTTTCTTCCATTAATTCGCCGCCGATAATTACAGGATGATCCGCATAATATGAAGGAACAGTCAAATCCATTGTAATATTTGTGAACGGAGTTTGGAACCCTACACGTGTCGGAACATTCATATTAAATACAAATTCCTGCATAGACTGCTTAACCTGCTCATAAGAAAGTTTGTCATACCTGATAAACGGAGCAAGCAACGTATCAAAATTTGAAAAAGCTTGAGCTCCGGCAGCTTCCCCTTGCATTGTATACATAAAGTTTACAACTTGCCCGAGAGCCGTTCTGAAATGCTTAGCGGGAGCACTTTCGACTTTGCCCTTAACCCCCTGAAAGCCTTCCATAAGCAAATCTTTCAAATCCCAACCTACGCAATAAACAGCGATGATATTCAAATCGTGGATATGGATATCGCCCGAAAGGTGAGCGTTTCTGATTTTTTCGTTATAAATCTTGTGAAGCCAATAAGTTTTGCTGACCTCGGAAGCGATGTAATTGTTCAAACCTTGAATAGAATATGACATATTAGAATTTTCCCTAACCTTCCAATCAAGTTGTTTCAAATAGTTGTCAATAAGAGCGATATTATCCTCTTTTTTTTCGTAAACCGGATTAGATAAATAAGGTTTTTTGTTAGCCGATTCGATTGAAACTATATTAGAATTATTAGAAATTACGCTGTTATTCATTAAAAAATTCCCCTCCGAGGTTTGATACACTGTGACTATGGCAACTTTTGCCACTAATCGTCATGCTTCCCTAAGTCTATATTACATCCATTTTAAACCTTAAAACAACTTTTGTCAATGAAAGCCAAAAGCCTGAATAAAATTTTTAATTATGGATAACAAAAAACTACTGGGAAAACGGATAAAAGAAATCCGAAAAAAGTTCGGCTACACGCAAGAACAGGTAACTGAGCAAAATTACAGCAACAAAGTTCTCATCTACAAAACCCTAAAAACTGTGTTTAGTTGCTAATGTGTATGGGTACATTTGAGCAACTTTTACCAGATTTCTTAGAAAAGTTAGTAGGTGAATAAGTAAATCCGCCCTATCGGGCTTGTAAATAAGTTCTTATCGTTCGCTACGCTCAAAAGCAACATTGGTGCAATGCACCCGATTTGAACTTATTCACCTATTAACTTATTAACTTATTCACTTATGTTGTGAGAAACGCTCCACATATGCCACTCACTACTTACATCACGAGTTTTGTTCTGTAAAAGTCGGTGTTGATATTCAACTTTTCACCGATGTCCAAAAGCATTTCGACTAAATGTTTGTCATTTTTGCGTTTTGAAGTTTTTGACATTTCAAGGATTTCATTGATATGTGAATATATTTTTGCAAAGTACAAGTTTTGTGCCTCTGCTATATCAACCTCAAGTTCCAACTTTTCGACATAATCAAACAGCTCAAGGACAACCTCTGCCTGCTGTGCTTCCAATCCATAAGTCAATCTGTTCAAGTTTTGGCTGATTTTCTTTGAGAAAATTTTATTTGAAGGTGATTTGTCGAGTTTTACACCTATTTTCTTTGCTTCAAAATTTATTTCTGTTGCCTGTTGAGTAATACTCGGGTCTACAAATCCGCCCGAATGTTTGATTAAATCATTAAACTTGCAGCTCAAGGCGTAACTTGCAGCGATTTTGAATTCTTCCGGAATTGTCAAACCTAAACTCTGCATGTGGTATATTGAGCCTTTGCCTTCATCATACATTTCCTCGTATGTTCTTGCGAATTTATTTAATTTATCTTTTAAAAGTATTTGCAAGATTTTGCGTCTTTCTTCAATGAAAATATCTTTGAGCGTGAAGTATTCTTTGCCGAAATATTCATCCAAAGCTCTGATAATCTCTGTCAACGGGTACAACATAAAGGTCTTGATGAGTTCGTTTTTCATTGTGTTGAACTCGTTATCATCCGTGTAAGGCTTGATTGCACAGTGGAAATCCCCACTGGAATACTTCATCAGGGCAAACACCAGATGAGATTTTTTCAAGGTAACTCGTGATTTAATCTCAATTCTGCCCACAACAAAGCTTGAATTCCCTTTTTCGACCTTTTGGTAATCGTGTTTTTTTACGGTATAGCAATATACATTTTCTTCATCTTCAAAATCCTGATAGAGTGAAGATATTGCCCACAAGCTGGCGATTTGTTTCATCGTGATAATTGAAGGCTTGACAAATCTTTCAAAAATATCGCGTCCGGTGCCGTATTCTTGAATATTACTTTTTGCCCCTGCAAGAATTTCGAGGAATTTAGTTTCAATATCTTTTTTAGAAAATCTCGACGCAAGCTGCATTGCACGAGCGGCATATTTCATAATCTGAACGGTTTCAATCCCAGAAATTTCCGAGAAGAACCAACCGCAACTTGTGTACATCAAAAGTGCCTGACGCTGGATTTCCAACAATTCCATAGCTTTTACGATATCTTCATCAGAAAGTGACGGGTTGAAGTTTTCTTGTTGAAATTTTTCAACACTCATACTTCCACGGTCAAGAATTACGGAAATGTAGTTGTTACGAACCTCCCAAACATCCTTATTATAGTATTTCGGACCTTCAGTTTCATAAATTTTGACCAACTCGTCACGCAAGTAGTCAAGAGCTTCACGGAGTGGTTTTCTCCATTTTTGATTCCAACCGGGGTGTCCGCCAGTCGAGCAACCGCAATCTTCTTTCCACCTTCCAACGCCGTGGAAACAACTCCAACTTGACGCTTGTTTGATATCAGCCTCAAAATCACTTCTGTAATTTGCGAGGTATTCTGCGTAGTTTGTGAGTATGAACCCTTCGTCTTTTGCCTTGATGTGCAGAATATACGCAAGTGCCATATCGCCGAATTTTGTGTGGTGACCGTAACTTTCGCCGTCAGTCGCTATATTGATAAGCTGCGGATAATCTCTCAAATCGGAAACACCCTCTTTAATTCTTCTGATAAACTTGTTACCGTCTTTCAAAAGTTCGTCAAACGCAACGGAACGAGAAATTGCACCATCGTAGAAGAACAGGTCAATAAATTTTCCGGGGGCGGATTTTATATAATATCTGTAAGACCTTGCAGGGTCGACATTGCCCCAGCTTACGTCCTGCCAATCTTTTGAACCTTCTTTTCTGATTTTTAGAGCCTGATATGGCGAAAGTACGGTAAATTTTATACCGTTTTCCTCCAAAAGTCGCAAGGTTTCGTCGTCGACAGCGGTTTCTGCAAGCCACATACCTTCAGGTTTTCTACCGAAACGGTATTCAAAATCTTGAATACCCCATTTGATTTGAGTTTCTTTGTCGTGTTCATTTGCAAGCGGCATGATTATATGGTTGTAAACCTGTGCGATTGCGTTACCATGCCCGTCATGTTCCGCAACACTTTCAATATCAGCTTTTATAATTCTTTCGTAAGTCAACGGAGCGAATTTTTCCATCCACGACAACAGGGTTGGTCCGAAGTTAAAGCTTATGTGTTCGTAATTGTTTACGATATCGAGGATTTTATTTCTGCTATCGACGATTTTAGATACGGAGTTAGGATTGTAGCATTCTTTGTTAATGCGTTCATTCCAATCGTGAAAAGGAAGGGCACTGTCTTGAAGTTCAATAGCCTCAAGCCACGGGTTTTCTCTCGGCGGTTGATAAAAATGTCCGTGAATAGTTAAAAATACCTTCTTGTTATCGTCTTTTTCCATATCTTAACTCCGTTATTTGTCGGTTATAAATTTATTGTCTTGCTGATGCCACAGGCTTTTTGGTCAAAACCGTAAACTGTTCCGCATCCATCCAAACATCGCCTAATGCGTTTGAAAAAACATGTCCTTCAACTTGGATTTCGTCACCCGAATCGAGGTCGATGTGTTTTTCTGCTTCCGTTCTAATCAAAAAGATTTTTAGTTCAGACAACGGAACATTGTGAGTTGTGACATCCCCTCTTTGAATTAGGAAGGAAATATACTTTTCCGAACTTCTGAAAGCAGGTTTGTAATCAAGCCCGAGAGTAGCGAATTTGTCGAACTTCGCTCTGAACTTAACATTTTTGTTCATATATCTTGCAGGATAGTTCACCATATCAACAGGATCAACCATAATGTAAGTTTTTTGAGGCTGTTGAACTTTCTGTTGAACATGCTGAACAGGAACTTTTTTCTGATCTGCAATACTTTGGGTTGTGGCAGGGATAAACGGATTATCGGACAATATTGTCTTTGCGTGGCTTAATCCGACTGTACCGGCACACATCATGAATAATATAAAAGCTGTTGATAATAATTTCTTCATTCAAAAAAACCTCTTCCTATTTACTTACACTGATATACTACCACATATTTTGCAATTTGTAACTACCTCATTTGGATAAGATTTTAGCGATTACTTAATAATAATTTACATCCCAATCAGCGTCTTTATTGTATAATGGAAGAGTTATTATGAGAGAAAGAAGGAGTACCGTATGTACGGAATTATTCTTGCAGGAGGCTCTGGAAGCAGATTATGGCCTTTGTCAAGGGAATTGTATCCTAAACAGTTATTGAATTTAATTTCTGACAAAAGCCTTTTGCAAAGCACTTTTGAAAGACTTACAAACTGTATGCAAAAAGATGAAATTTTGAGTATTACAAATACAAAACATTCTGCTAATGTAAGAATGCAACTTGCACAACAGACAGAAAACCCTAAAGTTTTGTCAGAACCTGTATCAAAAAACACTGCACCTGCGATTGCACTTGCAACAAAATATATTATGCAGGAAACAGGTGAAGACCCTGTAATCTTGGTTGTACCGTCCGATCACCTTATTCAAGATAAAGAACACTTTTTGTCTACCGTAAAAAAAGGTGAAAAGTTGGCAGAAGAAGGTTATATTGTTACCTTCGGTATCAAGCCGAACTATCCTGAAACGGGTTACGGATATATTAATACCTTAAAACCGCTCGACATCGGATTTAAAGTAAAAGAATTTGTTGAAAAACCAAACCTTGAAACTGCGGAAAAATATTTGAAGGCTGGAACATATTACTGGAATAGCGGAATTTTTATGTTCAAAGCATCAACAATGATTGCAGAAATAGAAAAGAATGCTCCGGAAATTGCTAAAATTGCTCAAAATGTTGATTTTACAAAGTCCTCTGACATTCCGTTTGTAGAATTTGACAAAATGCCGTCAATTTCTATTGATTATGCGGTTATGGAAAAATCCGACAAAATCGCACTCGTTGCACTGGAAAGTGACTGGAACGATTTGGGTTCGTGGCAATCAATTTATGATGTTAGCAAAAAAGATGAAAATAATAATGTTTTCATCGGGCATGTAATTGATGAGGGTTCTAAAAACTCTTTTGTTTATGCTTCGTCAAAGCTCGTTACGACAATCGGGCTTGAGGATACTGTTATTGTTGAGACAGAAGATGCCATTTTAGCTTGCAAAAAAGACAGGACGCAGGACGTAAAACATATCTACGAAACCTTAAAAAAACAAAATGATGACACTCATTTAATTCACAAAACGGTTTATCGTCCGTGGGGATATTATACGGTTATTGCTCAAGGTGACGGATTTTTGTCAAAGATTATTCATGTAAATTCAGGTCAAAAACTCTCTGTGCAATCGCACAATCATAGAAGTGAACATTGGGTAGTTTTAACAGGTACGGCAAAAGTTGTTCTTGAAGCAAACGAAAGAATACTTTCTCCGGGGCACAGCGTAGATATTCCGGTGAAAGCAATTCACTCGCTCCAAAATCCGTATAAAGAAGCCCTTGAAATTATTGAGGTTCAAAAGGGTGATATCATAGCGGAAGATGACATTATTCGTTATGAAGATATCTATGGTAGAGTGTAAAAAATAGAAACAGAAATAAAAAATCCTCTCAGAGATTCTTTACGGACGGATGAATCATGGCGTTCGTACTCAGGGAGGCTTTTTTATCCCAACTTTTCCAAGACCTCTTTCAGTTTCCCGTAATAACCTTCTTCAAGTCGTTTATAAAAAATTTTGCTTGTATAAGGGGCTAAAGCACAAGTCCACTCTTTATCTTTGTATAAACCTTCTACAAATCTTGCAAAAAGTTCGGTAGGCTTGGTGTAATATTTGTAAAGTCTGTTTATTCTTGCAGATATTCTACCCTGCTTTTTCTGCAAAGAGTGTAATTTTATATACGCAGCAAAAGCCTCCGGCATGTCAGGGAAGTCTTTTTCTACATTTGCAACCGAATATATTTTTGCATGTTTTGTGAAAAATCCTTCAATTAACTGTACTCTGTCGTATTTCAAAAGATATTTAGCTTTCGATTTTTTTATAAATTTGTCAAATTCTTTGAATTTTTTTGAACGCAAAAATTTCGGGTAATCCTTTTTGATAATTTTTTCATAAACTTTTATCTGCCCCTTTATTCTGTCTTTATGTTCATAAAGTTTTACGCAAAGTGAATTTTCGTCCACAAAATTCGTAACCTTAAAAAGTTCGTCAGAAATTATCGGGTCATCACTGCCGAAAAGTACCTCAAAAGTTCCGCCGGTACGGTTTATGGCAGGTTCAATCTCATAATGCACATAATGAGCGAATTCATGCAAAAGTGTCGGCACAAACCTTTCGGGCGGAATATTTTTGGAAATATCAATACGATTTTTCAGGCAAAATCCCAAATGTCCACGGGCTTTTGTCGTCGTATGCACCTCAATTCCCAAATTTTTCAGGTATTTTACAAACTCTTTTGCTTCCATAATAAAGATTATAAATCAAATTCTTAATTTTTCATTAAGGATTTTAATTATTTTCAAAAATTGTTGTATAAATGTATTGTTAGATGATTAGTATAAGAAGGAGAATAAATATGTTAAAACCATTAGGCGACAGAATTGTTGTAAAAGTTATTGAAGACACAGAACAAACACAAGGCGGAATTTTCATTCCTGACAGTGCAAAAGAAAAACCTCAAAAAGGTGAAGTTGTTGCAGTAGGACTTGGTAAAATGAATGACAAAGGCGAAAGAGAACCTTTGGATGTTGAAGTAGGTCAGACAGTTTTATATGCAAAATATGCAGGTACTGACGTAAAAATGGACGGTACTGAATATAAAATTTTGTCAATCAAAGACGCATTGGCAATTATTGAGTAAAAGTGACGAAGTTAATAGGTGAATAAGTAAATAAGTTCTTATCAGGTGCATCGCACCAAAGCTGCTATTGAGCAATGCGAACGAAACGAACTTATTCACGAGCCCGAACAGGGCGAATTTACTTATTAACTTATTCACCTCTATAAATTAAACAAAATATCAAAAGGAGATACAAATAAAATGGCAAAACGTATAGTATTTGATGAAGAAGCAAGAAAATCGCTTCTAAAAGGTATAGATGCAGTAGCAGACGCAGTAAAAGTAACCCTCGGACCAAAAGGTCGTAACGTAATTCTTGAAAAGAAATACGGTGCTCCTCAAATTGTTAACGACGGTGTTACTATTGCAAAAGAAATAGAATTGAAAGACGGACTTGAAAACGCAGGAGCTCAGTTGTTGAAGGAAGTTTCTTCCAAAACAAACGACGTAGCAGGTGACGGTACAACAACCGCTTCAGTTTTGGCTCAAGCAATCGTTCGTGAAGGCTTGAAAAACTTGACGGCAGGTGCAAACCCAATGTCTATGAAACGTGGTATCGACAAGGCGGTTGAAGTTTCTGTTAAGAAAATCAAAGAAATGTCTAAACCTGTTAATACAAAAGAAGAAATCGCTCAAGTTGCAGCAATTTCAGCAGGTAACAACAAAGAAATCGGCGAACTTATTGCAGAAGCTATGGAAAAAGTCGGTCACGACGGCGTTATCACTGTTGAAGAATCAAAATCTTTCGGTACAAACTTGAAAGTTGTAGAAGGTATGCAATTCGACAAAGGTTATTTGTCTCCATACTTTGTGACCGATGCTGAAAGAATGGAAGCTGTATTGGAAGATGCTTATGTATTCTGTTGCAACAAGAAAATCAACTTGATTTCAGACCTCGTTCCGTTGTTGGAACAAGTTGCCCGTGACGGCAAATCTTTGTTGTTGATTGCAGAAGATGTTGAAGGTGAAGCACTTGCAACTTTGGTTGTCAACACAATGAGAAAAGTTTTGAGAGCAGTTGCTGTTAAAGCTCCGGGATTTGGTGACAGAAGAAAAGCTATGCTTGAAGATATCGCAATCTTGACAGGTGGCGAAATGTTCACTGAAGAACTCGGCATTAAATTAGAAAATGTTACAACTCAAATGTTGGGTTATGCAAAACGCGTAACGGTTACAAAAGACGAAACAACAATCGTTGTTGGTAACGAAACAAAAGAAGCAGTTCAGGAAAGAATTCGTTTGATTAAGAAACAAATCGAAGCTTCTGATTCTGAATATGATAAAGAAAAACTTCAAGAACGAGTTGCAAAACTTTCAGGCGGTGTTGCCGTAATCGAAGTTGGTGCAGCAAGCGAAGTTGAATTGAAAGAAAGAAAATTGAGAATTGAAGATGCTTTGAACGCAACTCGTGCAGCTAACGAAGAAGGTATCGTCCCTGGTGGCGGTGTTGCCTTGGTAAGAGTTCAACAAGAATTGAACAAAATGCTTTCAACAACCGAATTTTCTTCAGACGATGAAAAAATCGGTTTCAGGATTTTGACAGCAGCACTCGATGTACCTTTGAGAGCAATCGCTCGTAACGCCGGTGCTAAAGCCGATGTTGTAATCGACACTGTTCTTTCTCACGAAGGTGCTTACGGCTACGACGCAATGGATGACCAATACGTTGATATGTTCAAATCAGGTATTGTAGACCCTGCTAAGGTAACACGTTCAGCTTTGTTGAACGCAGCATCTGTCGGCTCAATGTTGTTGACCACAGAAGCAGCAGTTGTAGATATTCCGGAAGAAAAACCGGCTGCACCTGCAATGCCTGCCGGCATGGGTGGCATGGGCGGAATGATGTAATCTAAAAATTACATCACATCAGATTGTAAAAGGCGGCTTGCGATAAATATCGCAAGCCGCCTTTTTTATAAAAATATGTTATTTTTTATTTAAATAATTCACTTGAGAGATATCGTTCGCCACTATCAGGAAGAATTACAACGATTAGTTTTTCGGCGTTTTCTTTCCGTTTTGAAAGTTCATTTGCTGCCCACATTGCAGCTCCACTCGAAATACCTGAGAGTAAACCTTCTTTTTTCGCCAAATTTCGGGCAGTTTCCATTGCGTCCTCGTTAGTCACGGGAATAATCTCATCAATCACAGTTCGGTCAAAATTTTCGGGTACAAAATTTGCCCCAATACCTTGAATTTTGTGAGCTCCAGCCTGCCCCTTTGCCAGAACTTGAGAAGCTTCCGGCTCAACGGCCATTGCTTTAATCTGCGGATTTTTCTTTTTCAAAGCCCTTGCAATTCCCGAAATCGTTCCGCCAGTTCCAACCCCGCCGACAACGAAATCAACTTTTCCGTCGGTATCATGCCAGATTTCTTCTGCGGTTGTATGCTCGTGAATTTCAGGGTTTGCGGGATTTGCAAACTGTTGCGGAATAAAGGAATTTTTGATTTCTTGATGAAGCTCTTCGGCCTTGTCGACAGCTCCTTGCATACCTTTTGTTCCGTCAGTCAAAACGAGCTCAGCACCGTAAGCTTTCAACAACATTCTTCTCTCCAAACTCATAGTTTCGGGCATTGTGAGAATTATTCTATAATCTTTTACCGCACAAACCATTGCCAATCCAATTCCGGTATTTCCGCTTGTTGGCTCAATTATAACGGTATCTTGGTTAATTTTGCCTTCTTCTTCGGCTCTTTTAATCATATTCAGTGCAGGTCTATCCTTTACAGAACCCGCAGGATTTTTAGCCTCTAATTTTGCGACAATTACAGCCTTTCCGCTGTTAATTTTGTTTATCTTAACAAGCGGAGTTTTTCCGATAAGTTCCAATAAATTCTCTGCAATTTTCATATATTTCTCCTTTATAATTGTTTTATTATTACTTTTAAGATTTTCTAATAAAGCTAAATTTTGGATTGCCCCCTCTCCTGCCCTTCGGGCATCCTCTCCCGTAGGGCGAGGAATATGTCTCGATAAACTCGCATTTCATTTGGTTTTTATTATGAGTCATTTTTTTCGGAATAATTTGATTACCGTAAATATTCCATGATTTTTTCTATGACACCATCAATGTTTTTATCGATTTCGTTATTCCAAAATCTCAAGACTTTAAACCCTCTTGATTTTAAATACTCATCACGTTCTTTATCATATTTTTTATGTTGTTCTATTGTGTGACCACCTCCGTCAAGTTCAAGAACCAACATATTTTTAATAGATACAAAATCCACAATATATTTGCCTATTGGGTATTGTCTTTTAAATTTGGTTTTCCCCAACCTATTTGCTCTCAAATACACCCAAAGTTTTGTTTCTTGTGGTGTCATTTTTTTTCTTAATGCTTTGGCAATATTAATTTTCCCTCGCCCTGCGGGAGAGGGATTAAGGGAGAGGGGGCGAACTCTAAAACCTTTTTCTGTAGATATGGTGCGTCCGATTGACGCAATCTTTCCGCCAATACACCCTCGACATTTTGCAGGGGTGTCATTTATGCAAATTTTTCCGGGATAAATCTCGTATTTTTTTCGATAATCTCCTTCTGTAACATTCGGCATAACAACATTTGCCCCACTCTGCAACGCAATTATTCGTCCGTTAGGATTAAGTGTTTCCATTGCCGTTGTCGCCGGAATATTTATATCGGGTAGTAAAAGCCGTACGATTGCCATAACTTTTAAGGCAAGTTCAAAACTTCCGTGCGGAACATCTTTCAGCGGGGTGTCCTGATGAGGAATAAACGGTCCAATCCCAATCATATCGGCGTCTAACTTCTTAAAAAATAAGATATCATCCGCCAAAGACTCCAAGGTTTGATTTGGCAAGCCGACAAGACAGCCCGAACCTGTTTCGTAGCCGAGTTCTTTTAAGTTGTAAAGACATTGTTTGCGTTTTTCCAAACTTGCTTGCGGGTGCATTTCTTTGTATAAGTTTTCGTCAGTCGTTTCTATTCTTATCAAAAACCTGTCTACACCTGCATTTTTAAGCTTTTCATATTCTTCTCTCGGACGTTCTCCGATACTAAAAGTCAAGGCAACATCGAGTTTTTTAATATCACGAACGATTTCGCAAAGGTAATTCGCAGTAAAAAACTGGTCTTCTCCGGATTGCATAACAATGGTTTTATAGCCGTAACCAACAGCTTTTTGGGCAAAGTCAAGGATTTCTTCTTTGCTGAGTCGATATCTGCTGACATTCGTGTTTTCGGCACGCAAACCACAATATTTGCAATGACACCTGCAAATGTTTGAAAATTCAATCAACGCTCGAAGGTGAACCTCATCTCCCACAAACTCATGCCGGACATCATCCGCAGCTTTAAAAAGTTCCTGATTTATACTATCGTCCTTTAAAAGTTCGACTATCTCGGACTTTGAAAGCTCGTGTCCCGTCTTTGCTTTTTGGATAATTTTGTTCATAAGAGTATTATACTATAAAAGATACTGAGATACTAAGGCACTAAGAAAGGCGATAGGGCGATAAGTCCGTTACGTTAAGAGAGAAGTGAATAAGTAAATAGGTTAATGTTGTGATTGCGAACGGTGCCGTTTTTTGCGAGGGCGAATTCACCCTTCACCCTTCACTTACCGAACGTCACGCATCATACCGCTTGAAGGATTTTTCAATATTTTTAGTGATGACAGATTTGACGGTGTCGTATTCTGTTGTGAGGGCGGAAATTTCCGTATCAAGGTTTTTCATTTTCATATCAATTACGTTTTCTTTGTAGTTGATTTTCTCTTTTTCACGGTTATATTTTGCCTCTGCCTGTGCAATTTTGCTTTCATCCGTTACTTCTTTTACATAAGAGTTTGTTGAATAGTTGTCCTGATAGTAATAACCGTCATCTTGAATACTGGAAAGGAACATAGAACCATCTTTCAACATTTTTTGAACATAGTCTTTATCGTCTACTTTGTCGTTTTCAACCCAACCTTTTGTACAGATTTGGTTAAACAAAGTATCATAAAAACCTGCAATCTGCATGTTGTTACCTGTTGTGTCGGCAGCTGTCAAAACTGAGAAATCAAAGAATTCATCAACAAACTTACAGTTGCTCTTCAATTTATCAACACTGTAAGTTGTATTTGAAGTACCTTCCATATACATTGCAAAGTAGGTCAAATAAGCTTCTGACATTGAAGTCAAGTTCATACCATAACCGTCGTTGTACTTGTCACCCGAGTTACCTTCAGAAACATATCCTACGTAATTTTTAGTATTATCAGAAATCCACCTTGTAATTTTTTTCTCACTTTTACCACGGTGGTTGTTTCTGAAAGCAGCATTGTCAAAGTTACTTATAGAGTTTCCATTTTCATCAACATAAGACAAACATTCCATCATTTCTGTAATTTTGTTCTTTGCATAACCTAATGCAGCATCAGTATATGTATCACCTGTTTTCAAAGTGTTTTCAATATTTTTAAAAATACTTGACCACAAGGTTGAAGTAGCAACTTTGTCAACAACAGACCAATCGTATAATCCGTTTTTGCCACGTAATTGTTTGTTATCCCAAGAAGTACCTTGCAATGTAATTTGAATATCTCCATTAAACAAATCTGCCAATGATAATTTTTTTGCATCAATGGTCTTCTGCTTGCCGTTTAAATCAAATTGTGCAGTTGTAGAATCGCCCTCATTGTTGTAATCAATTTTACCTAGTTCGTTTTTACCCTCCTTGTCATAAATTATCAAGTTCAAGTCAGAACCACCTGCATTCAAAAGCAAATCGGTAACATCCAGTTCGATATTGGAAAAGTATTTGGTAATCAAATCTGTTTTAGTAAGCTGTTCAATGTTTACGTTAACCAAATCGGAAGAACCGACACCTGCATCTTGGTTGTAGGTTGTTTTTTGGATGTTTTTCGACATAGTATCAGTAATTACACCGGTTGTACCAAGAGCCTCAATAAATTTGTTTCTGACATCAGAGGACGGCAAGCCTTCCATACCTTCTTGCGGAATACCTGCAGCTTTAGCCGCAGCAGCCATTTCCGGTGTCAAAACTACTCTGCCCGCAGTATCAGTAAGTGGGGTTGGAGTAAAGTTATTCAAGGCAGACGGGCTCATCAACAAATTGTAGCTCAATTCGTTTGCCTGAGAATCATTGCCATAGAAATCCCACATCAACTTCGTTTGCTCAAGAGAATCCTGATATTCGGCAGAAGCCACGTTCATATCACGAGATAATGCGATTTTCTGGTGAGATAAACGCATTGATTCATATTCACAGTCAGATTTTCTGGCTGTAATGGTTAATAATCTTGCTTGTGAAGCTGATAATCCCATTTTGAATCTAATCCTTTCTCGTTAGTAACATTTTCCGTGGTCGTACATGAAGTATTACGGCACTTTGGGCTGAAAACTTTAATTTATTATGATAAATTTGTTACAAAAGTTAACAAGCTAGAGTGGGCGGTGTATTTTTATTTTTACTGAACGTGAATAAGTAAATAAGTGAATAGGTGAATAAGTTCAAATCTGGTGCTACACACCAAAGCAGTTTTTGCGGAATTTTGACAATCTTTAACCTCTACCACTGGGAGAGGGGTATTTTACCAATTTTGAGCGTAGCGAACTATAAGAACTTATTTACTTATTCACTTCTCTCTTAACGTAACGAACTTCTCACTCTTCACACCTCACCCTTCAGGTGTCAGCTTTACCACCGAACCCATTCCGCTTATTTCACCTTTGTAACACTTTTTAAAAATCTATCGACAAACGGGCATGTTTATTGTAACATTTGCTTACATGCAGAAATATAAATATGAAAAGGAGAATTAATATGCAGGTTATATTAAAAAAAGATGTCCAAAACCTAGGTGAAGCAGGGGATTTGGTTAATGTAAAAGATGGCTATGCAAGAAACTTCTTACTTCCGCAAAACGCTGCTGAAGTAGCTACCGAAGGTGCTTTGCAAAATCGTGAACAAAACCTTGCAAGAATCAAAGCTAAACAAGAAAAATTGCACCAAGAAGCTCTTGAACTTGCTGAAAAAATTGAAAAAGTTGCTGAATTGAAATTGAGTGCTAAAGCAGGTGAATCAGGCAAATTATTTGGTACTATTACTACTAAAAAATTGGCTGAAGAATTGCAAGCTCAATCAGGTATTGAAGTTGATAGAAAAAATATCACACTCAACGCTCCTGTTAACAAAGTTGGCGAATACACTATGCTTATCAAATTGACTTCTAAAGTTAAAACTGAACTCAAAGTTGTTGTTTCAGCATCAGAAGTTGTTAAAGAACACATCGAAGAAGAAGTTGAATCTACTGAAGCGTAGGTGTTCAAAGCGGATGATGAAATTTAATTCCAACCGCATACCATATTAAAAATGAAGGCATGACTGTTCAATTTTTGAAAGGCATGCCTTTATTTTTTCAAACCAATAAATAAGGAGAAACATAGAATTGACTTTTAAACTGGCTATTACCGGCAAAAGCGGAAGCGGAAAAACCACCATTACAAAAGCATTTATGCACATTTTTCAGGAAATGTTTCCGGAAAAATCAATCTTGCTTTTTGATAATGACCTGTCAGGAGAACTGGGTCACAGTTTCGGGCTTGATATCAGAAACACTATCTACGGTATCAGAAGCGGGAAACACGAGTACAAAACAGGCATTCCGGAAGGCATGACAAAGCAGGAGTTTGTCGAATGGGCTATGGAGGATATTGTTGTCGAGATTGCTGACAATGTCGATTTGATTGTTTCTTGGTTTGTGGGCTCAAAAGATTGTCGTTGCCCGATTACAGGTCAAATTAACGACGCTGTTTTGAAACTTCTCAAAAGATACGACATCGTAATTTTTGATTGCGAATTTGACCTAAAATACCTCAATCAGCTTGTCGATACGGAAATTGACACCACTCTTATTGTGGCAAATCCGTCGGAAGAATCGGCATATCTTGCCAAACGAATTGAAGAGTTTAGTGCAAAATACGCTGCCGGCGAACAACTCGGAGTTGTTATTAACAAGGTTGAAAACCATGATATGACGGCAGTCTATGAATTTTTAAGAAAATTTGAACTTGATGTACTGGGTGTAATTCCGTTTGATGAAGAATTAACAAAACACCCTGTTGAGAAAAATTCAAAAGTCGTTCAAGACGCAATCAAACAGTTTTATTTCAGGCTGAATTTGCCACAGGCAAAAGCGTAGGAGAGTGCAATGGCTGTAATTTTGGATGGGAAAAAGTTAAGAGATAAATTGCTGGACGAACTACACCTTCGCACAGCAAAATTCGATAAGAAACCAAAACTTGTGGTTATACTTGTCGGCGACAACCCTGCAAGCGTTATTTACGTAAACAACAAACGCAAATTCGCCGAAAAAGCAGGAATTGACTCTGAAATTATCAACTATCCGTCAAATGTTCAAGAAGATGAGCTTTTGAATAAAATCAAGGAATTAAACGAAGACAATTCCGTAAACGGACTGCTTGTTCAGTTACCATTACCGAAACATATCGACAAATCGAAGGTTATCAATACGATTTCCCCAATGAAGGATGTTGATTGCTTTACTGCGGTGAATTGCGGAAAACTTTTCACGGGCGAAAAACCATACGTTTTTCCGTGCACTCCGAAAGGGATTTTGTTACTTTTGGACGAATATAATATTGATGTCGAAGGCAAACACGTTGTAATCGTCGGTCGCTCAAACATTGTCGGCAAACCGCTTTCTGTTATGATGCTGAACCGCAACGCAACCGTCACTATCTGCCACAGCAAAACCGAAAATCTCTCACAAATAACAAAAACTGCAGATATTTTGGTTTCTGCAGTTGGTAAAAAGATAATAGAAGATAGTATGATGAAAGTAGATGGAATTATGATAGATGTCGGAATTTTTAAGGATGAGAACGGCAAAACCCGTGGCGACGTCGATTTTGAAAAAGTTTCAATAACTGCGTCATACATCACGCCTGTCCCAGGGGGGGTAGGTCCGATGACGATTGCGTCTTTGATGATTAATACCGTTGAATTGTTTGAGTTACAAAACAAAAGAAGTTTGGGCGTACAATAACTGTACTTTAAGCACTTCACCACAAACTTCATTTTGTTTTTGTATTTAGTTTTTAGTTTTGTTGAACTTGGTTTATTAACCGCCGATAAGGTTAAGAGTACAACTGCTCTTAATGTTGTTGGTAACGAGCGATTTCATTGAAGAAAGTTCACTGTCTATCAGGGAAATCTGGCTATCCAACGCTTTTTGTCGGGCAGTCAGGTATTCCTCCTGCTGCTGCAATGCGATATACACCGGATCATCCTCAAGCCCTGTATCGCCACTGTTGTTGTTGCCATCATTGTTTTTGGAATAATCTTGTGAGATATAACTCATCTCTTTTGTAACCCAGTTAGCCTGATTCATAATAAGTGTCTGTTCAAACTGTAATTGGCTCTTCTGGATTGTAAATAAACTTTTTTGAGAATCTATTGCCAGAAATGTCATTTTTTCTCTCCTTCTTATTTTTATTTTGCTCTCGTACTTATATAAAGTATTTTGAAAAAGTCGGATTTCACAAAAGACCTTTTTTGTTACATTTGTTTACAAACTTCGATAAAAGTTGCGACATCATTGCAAGAACACCTCAAATAGTCTATAATCAATGATATGAAGATATTGGGAATTGACCCCGGAATGGCAATCGTCGGCTACAGCTTGGTAGATTACGACGGAAAAGTTTGCAAATTGCTAAAATCGGGTTCTATACAAACAAAAAAGGGAACTAGAGAAGCTTCAAGGCTTTTGGAAATTATGGAGGATATGACAACGATTGTGGAAGCGTTCAAACCTGACGTTGCATCAATAGAAAAACTTTTCTTCTTCCGCAATCAAACCACCGTCATGCCTGTCGCACATGCCAGAGGAATAATCCTCGCAATCCTCGAAAAATACGGCGTTCCGATATTTGAATACACCCCAATGGAGGTCAAGCAGGTTTTGACGGGTTATGGCAGAGCAGACAAAAAAGAGGTTGAGCAAATGGTTAAACTTGCACTCGGCACAGACTTGCTACCAAAACTAGACGACACAGTGGATTCAATCGCCATTGCAATTTGCCATACACGGTCTATAATCTGAAAAGACCCGACAAATTGTCGAGCCTTTCTTTAAATCTATCTTGTTACCTGATAACAAGGTGTAAATGATCTGATTAGCCAAGCGTAAGTCCCACTTTTATCCAAGTGAATAGTTACCACTTGCCATCTTTTTAAACGACTTTAGTCTTGTAATAATCACTGTAGTCGCTGTTGTTAGCCATATCAAAATTTTTTATATATTTACAAAACGTTAACACGAAATGGTAACAACTACTTCTCAAGCAACTTGAAAATCTTCTCTACAGGCTCGATTAAGTCCTCAACAGGACATTCCTCATCCAACTCAAGCGTAATCGTCGGAATTTTCTTTTCAATGCCTGCGTAGGTTCCAAAACTTCCCGGAGTCGGGTAGCCTATTGAAGCTTCAACAGGGTAGTTGATAATTTTAGAAATTTTTTCACTTATTTCTTTTGCGTCGCCGTCGTAGTTTACAACTTTAAAAGGTGCGTGAAGTGTCAATATTAATTCCGGTTTATATTTTTCAATAATATTCACGATGAATTTTGTTTCAATTTCGGAAGCAGGTTCAGTCCCCCCAAAAAACTCATTTTGTTCGGTTATTTTCCAGTTTTTTGTCGGGAAATTTCTGTTTAAGTCAACTCCGTTGGAATTTGTGCGAACTTTTAAAGCCATTCCGTCGGGGTTTAGGCAAGGAATAAATAACAGCGAGCTGTCATTTTTTTTGAGGTAATTATCTATCAAAAATTGTCCTTGTGGTTCATCTCCGTGAAAAACTCCGATTACAAGAGTTTTTTTGTGATTTTCATTACCCAAAAGCTCAATTTTTTGCCCGTTTTTTGAAATCGCACTTTCTAAAACTTTCAAAGCTCCTCCTTTTTAAACTAAATCTGCTGCACGATAAGAACTTCTTACCAGCGGGCCTATTTGAAAATGTTCAATACCGCAATCTTTTGCCAAAGTTTCAAGTTTTTTATATTCTTCTAAGGTGTAATATTTAGAAACAGGCAAATGCTCTTTTGAAGGTTGAATATATTGTCCGATAGTCACAATATCAACCCCGCAAGCCTTCAAATCCGACAAAGTACTCTCAATCTCGTCAAAGTTTTCGCCAAGTCCTATCATCAAGCCTGATTTTGTCTTGATGTCGCTATTTTCTTTAATATATTTCAAAACCTTTAACGAAACATCGTAATCTCCTTGCGGTCTTGCAGTTTTGAATATATTTTTTACTGTTTCGATATTGTGGTTGAACACATCGGGATGTGCCTCAATTATGCAATCGAGAGCTTTTTTATCTCCTTTAAAATCCGGTGTTAAGATTTCGATTTTTACATCTGGCGAAAGCTTGCGAATTTCAAAGATACATTTTGAAAAATGTTCAGCACCGCCGTCAGGCAGGTCATCTCTTGTAACCGAGGTAATTACGGCATATTTAAGTCCTAAGTCTTTAACAGCTTGTGCAACATGCAAAGGCTCGTTTTCGTCTAAAGGTTCAGGTCTGTTGGTTGCAATATTGCAATAGCGGCAATTTCTTGTGCAAAAATTCCCCATAATCAAAAATGTTGCGGTATTTTTTGTGTAACATTCGTTTTTGTTAGGACATCTTGCATTTTCGCAAACCGTGTTCAAACAGCGGTTTTTCAAAATACGACGGACATTTCTGGTGGTGTCAGTGTCAATTATCGGTCTTTTTAAATATTCAGGAAGTCTTTTTCTCATAATATTATTATACACTAAACGTTACAAAAGGATTGCATTTCTTGAAAAATCCTTTATAATATAAGTATAGTCGAAACTCAAGGAGAAATTTTATGAAAAATATTCTAACAATATTGTGCATTCTAGTTTTAGCTCCTGCCGCATTCGCCGGCGGAACTATGTTGTTTACTACTCCGCAAAACGAATCAGGGCCTAACAACTGGTATTATCCAAACGGATTTAACAAGGGTTACACAAATACAAACAGTGCCGCAAGCAACTTTAGCGGTACACAATACACTCAAAACAGCAACGGCAATATGGTATTTACGCAAAACGGCGTACAAAAACCGGGGCAGACTTACACAACTAAAGAAACATCTTACGAAAAACACTTTAGTGCAGGTCACGAATCAACTTACAGAACCAAACAGGACAAATATTACAACCACGGCGGGGTAAAATTCGGTACAGGGTTCTCAAACAACGGTACTACTGGTCGTTGGTAATTATAAATTAAAAAGACTTTCATAAATTCCTTCCGAGTATGTCGGATGGGCATAACAAATCTCTTTCAGCTTGCTGATGGAGATTTTGTTTTGGATTGCAATAACCATTTGTTGAATTAGTGCGGAAGCTTCTTTTGATACAATATGAACCCCAACAATCTCATCATTTTGCGAAAGAAGTTTTATAAACCCTTCTGTAGCGTTGTCACAGTGAGACTTTCCGAGTGCAGACACCAACATAACAGATTTTTTATAACTGCCATCCTCCAAGTCTTGCTCACGCTTGCCAATCCATGCAATTTCAGGATTGCCGTAAACGACTGACGGCACAAGGGTTTTGTCAAATTTTATTCCTTCAACAAATTCGATTGCTTGTTTAGATGCAAAGTGGGCAAGCTGAATTTCTCCACAGGCATCTCCGATACAATTATAGTTGTGTGGGTTGTCGAGTTCGCAAATTTCTCGTCCTATCGCAATAAGCACCATTTCTGGTGCTAAAATCTCTCCGTTTGTGAGATACACATTTTTGTTTTCAATCTTTTCCACACCTGTTGATTTATAAATTTTTATTTTTTTTGTTTTAAAAATTCTTTCAATTCGTTTTGAAACTTCAATATCAGCAACTGGCAAAAGATTTTCAGCAAGTTCCACGATTGTTACTTCAACTCCGAAGGCTGCAAAAATTCTTGTCCATTCAATTCCGATAGCACCCGAACCTACAACGACAATGCTTTTCGGGAGTTTTTTCAAGTTCAAAACATCATCCGAACTCAAAACAAATTCTCCGTCAAACTCCATTCCCTTAAACTCTCTAGGTTTTGCTCCTGTTGCAACAAGAATTTCTTTGCATTCGTATATTTCACCGTTTGCCTTTATTTGATTTTTTGCTGAGATTTCTGCGTTTGCATTTACAATTTCAACTTTGTGATTTTTCAAAGAAAGTTCTAACCCTTTTCTGAGTTTCTCGACAATTTTGTCTTTTCGCTCAACAACTTTTTCGTAATCAAATGAAACGTTTTCCGCAGAAAGTCCTAAGTTTTCTGCATTTTTCATCTCTTCAAAAACTTCTGCCGAATGTAAAATCGCCTTAGTCGGAATACATCCGCGATTTAGGCACGTTCCGCCAACTTTATCCTGCTCAAAAAGAACAACTTTTTTTCCGTTTGATGTTGCGTGCAAGGCTGCCGTATAACCTGCAGGCCCGCCTCCAATAATTCCTAAATCGTACATATCAAGCCCCTTATCTTGTGTAAACTCTTGGTAATCTGACTTTTAATCGGCAAATTAATTCGTAATTAATTGTACCTAAAATTTCTGCCCATTTATCAATGGTGTTTTTCTCGTCAATCAGTGTAATCACATCGCCGATTTCCGCCTCAACTCCGGTTATATCAAACATCATTTGATCCATTGTGATATTTCCGACCTGCGGAATCTGTTTCCCGTTTAACGTGGCAAAAATTTTATTTGAAAGACATCTTGAAACCCCGTCAGCATAACCGATAGGGATAGTCGCAATAGTTCTGTCCCCTTTTGCAATAAATGTATGCCCATAACTTACGCCTTCACCGTTTTTTGCGGTATGAATATTTACAATTCGGCCCTTCAAAGACATAACGGGTTTCAAGTCCGGTCTAAATCCCTTATCATCAGGCATATCCGTCCATAAACCGTACAAAGCAATTCCAACTCTTCGCATATTTGATTTTGGTATTTCATAACACATTGTACCAACTGTGTTTTGAATATGCAATAAAAGCCCGTCTGTATTCACTTGCGACAAAATCGTATTCCATTTATTAATCTGTAATTGAGTTTTTTCGCGATTTTCAGCATTCGCAAAGTGGGTGAAAATTCCCTGCAAATTCAAATAATCCGCAGCTTGAGCCTCTTTTATAAAATCAACTGCATCTTCATAAGAAACCCCAATTCTGTTCATCCCCGTATCGAGTTTGATATGAACTTTAGGCTTAATTCCCGTTCGCTCGTATGCGTTTTTGCAAGCCTCAAGGTGAGCTTTTGAAAAAATAGCGATAGACAAATCAAAATTAACCGCACTCTCAACCGCCCAGACAGGAACTGCTCCTAATACAAGAATATCGCAAGAAATCTTTGCGTTTCTTAAATCAACACCTTCATCAATAGATGCGACTCCTAACATGTCAAATCCTGAAGCCAAAAGTGTCGGTGCCAGCATTACCGAACCCATTCCGTATGAATCAGCCTTAACAACCGCCAGCAACTTTGTATCAGGCGGAACATTCTTTCTGATTTCCCTTGCATTATGTGCCAAATTCTCGATATTTATCTCAACCCAAGAATCTCTATGTATATTTATTTTTGTCTGTCTTATGTTTTTCATTTTTATCATTTAGTTGCAAACTCGCAACCTCTCCCTTCGCCTCAAATTATACAATAAAAAAACCGCCTCGTAAAAGGCGGTTTTTGAAACTGATTAACGTTTTGAGAACTGGAAGCGTTTTCTAGCTCTTTTTCTACCGTATTTTTTACGTTCTTTAACACGTGGGTCACGAGTTAATAAACCTTCTAATCTCAATACATTTTTGTATTCTTCGTTAGCTTTAACCAAAGCTCTTGAAATACCATGTCTGATTGCTCCACATTGTGCAACGATACCGCCGCCTACTGCTTTTACTCTTACATCGTATTTTTCTTGGTTGTCAGTAAGAACCAATGGTCTGTAAACTAACATTTCAATAGCAGGTCTGTTACCGATATAGTTTCTCAAAGTTTTGCCGTTAACAAAAATTCGGCCTTTACCTTTAACTAATTTTACAACTGCAATAGAGGTTTTTCTGCGGCCAGTTGCCATAATTTCTTTATCTGCCATTATTTAGCCTCCTTTTCCAAAACGATTGGTTTTTGTGCAGCGTGCGGATGTTCGCTTCCTGCATAGATTTTTAACTTAGTTAATTGTTGTGCTCCAAGAGTATTGTGTTGCAACATACCTTTAACAGCTTTTTCTATAGCAAGAGTGCCGTCTTTTTCCATCAATTCTTTGAAACTCGCAGATTTCAAGCCACCCGGATAACCTGTGTGGTGGTAGTAAATTTTGTCAGTTTCTTTTTTACCTGTTACTCTAACTTTGTCAGCGTTGATAACAACTACGAAATCGCCAGTGTCAACGTTAGGTGTGTATTCAGGTTTATTTTTACCTCTCAAAATATTAGCAATTCTGACAGCCAATCTACCGAGGACTTCGCCCTCAGCATCAATCAGATACCATTTTCTTTCAACTTCCAGAGGTTTAGCTGAATATGTTTTCATTCTATTTCTCCGTATTTTTAATATGTTACTTCTAATAATGTCAATCCGTAGGGACTGACTGTTTGTCCCGCCTTGCGACGGTCTTTTGCATCAAGCACATTCTTCATGTGGCTTGACGACAGGTTATGCCCTTCTATTTCTAAAAGAGTACCGACGATTGTTCTCATCATATTGTAAAGAAATCTGTTTCCCACAATATCAATAACAATCCTGTCGCCGACTCTCCTGCATTCGGCTCTTTCGATAAAACAAATTTTGCTCGGGTTAAGCGTTCCGGAACTCTTGAAACTTGAAAAATCGTGTTCTCCTATAAGATAATTCAAAGAATTTTGCATTCTTTCAACATCAACTTCATACTTAACTCTCATCAAATCTCCGTCAAAAGCATTTTTGTATTTGCGATTAACAAACTCAAATCTGTAATGACGTCTTTTGGCTGATTTTTGAGCATGAAATGTCGGATTAACTTCTTTTAAGTCTGTGACAGAAATATCACCTGGCAGAATTTCGTTCAAATGATAGACAAACTCTGAAGCAACAATCGTTTTATCTGTATCAAAGTGAACCACTTGACCACGTGAATTTACACCTCTGTCAGTTCTTCCGGAAAATATTGTTTTTATCGGTCGGTTATTATCTTCGGTATTTCTACCGATTATCAGTGTACAAAGTGCCTTTTCGAGTTCTCCTTGGATTGTCGGGGTTTCTATCTGGCAGCCGTTGCGGAATTGGATTTGGCTGCCGGCATAGTTTTTCCCGATATATTGAACCTTACAGGCATAACGCATTGGCTTATACCAACTGGATTAAAGCCATTTCAGATGCGTCACCGCGTCTTGGCGGTAATCTAAATATTCTTGTATATCCGCCTTTGCGGTCAGAATATTTTTTGCCGATGATTACGAACAACTGTCTTAATACAGTTTGACGAGCCAACTTTTTGTCTGCAACAGGTGCATCAAAAACTTCGCCTGTTGCCAAATCCATATATTTACCTGTTTCTTTGTTGTAAATAAATTTAGCAGCCTGACGGATTGCGTGAAGGTCGCCCTTTTTAGCAGTAGTGATAATTTCTTCAGCGTATGGTTTCAATGCTTTTGCACGAGCCATAGTTGTTTTGATTTCACCGTGCATAAAAAGTTCAGTAGCTAGTGCACGCAAAAGTGCATCACGTTGGTCTTTTGCTTTGCTTAGCGTATGTTTTTTAGTTTGGTGTCTCATTTTTGCTTTCCTTTATATTATTTTTATTGTTTTTTAATTAAACTTCTTCTTCGATTTCCGGATTTGGAGCTAAATCAAGTCCGAAGTGGTGAAGTCTTTCGATTACTTCGTCAGAAGATTTTTTGCCGAAGTTTTTAATGTTCAACAAATCATGTTCTGATTTTTTAAGCAATTCAGCCATTGAATTGATACTTGCACGTTTCAAGCAATTGTATGCTCTAACAGAAAGTTCCAATTCTTCGATAGTCATTGTAGGAACATTTGAATCTTCTTCCTCTTGTTCTTCGATAACTGCAGCAGGAGCTGAAACAGGTTGTCCTGTGATAGCTGCAATCTGCATGAAGTGGTCGATTAACAAGTTAGAAGCTTGGCTCAAAGCAGTTGTAACTTCGATTGAACCGTTAGACCAAATTTCCAAAGTCAACTTATCAAAATCAATAGAATCGCCTACACGAGTGTTTTCTACGTTGTAGCTAACTCTTTTAATTGGCATGAAAGTTGCGTCAATAGGCAATACGTCGATTGATACTCCTTTAGAATCTCTAGGAACATCGTGAGCAACGTAACCTTTACCTGTTTCAACAATAACGTCAGCATGGAAGCTGCCACCTTCTGAAACGGTACAAATTAACCAGTCAGGGTTAACGACTTTAACACCTGCAGGTAATTGAATATCACTTGCGAGAACAGCACCTGCTTTGTCTACGTCAATTCTCAAATGCTGTGCTTCTTTCGAATCGGTTTTTACAACCAAGCCTTTAAGGTTCAACATAACGTCGATAACATCTTCCAAAACACCCGGAATAGCAGTGTATTCGTGAGTGATACCTTCAATTCTTGCTGAAGTAACTGCCGTTCCTTCGAGGCTTGAAAGCAAAACTCTTCTCAATGAGTTACCGATTGTTGTACCAAAGCCCTTTGCCAACGGTTCGATTACGAATTTACCGTACTGTGAACCGTCTGAACTTGTGGTTGTATTAACGCATTTAATTTTTAATTCCATTCTTTTAATCTCCTAGTTGTTAAATAACTATTTTGGATTTCTCCGTTTGAAACAGATTAACAAAAATCCGCTTCTTGCTCGTTCGCTATTAACGGGTCTTGTCTTTGCCTGCTCGTCTTGCTCTCGCAAGCCGACACCGCAAAGCCATCGCCCTCAGCTCACTCACGCTATTTAGAGTAATATTCAATTACGAGTTGTTCTTTAATTTCAGGATCTAATTCTTCTCTTTCCGGAATTCTATCAAATGTGATTTTCAAAGCATCTTTGTCGATAGTCATCCATGCAGGAGCACAAGCCATATCAATCATTTCTGTAACAGATTTCAAGAATGCTGCACTCTTAGATTTAATAGTGATAACATCACCTGCTTTTACTGAGTATGATGGAATATCTACTTTTTTATCATTTACAAGAACATGACCGTGGTTAACGATTTGTCTTGCTTGTTTACGTGTAATACCTAAACCTGCTCTGTAAAGGATGTTGTCAAGTCTTGATTCCAACAACTGTAAAAGAATTGTACCTGTAACACCGCTTCTTCTTGCTGCTTCGTTATAGTATCTTGCGAATTGTTTTTCACTTACTACATAAGTAAATCTGATTTTTTGTTTTTCAGCTAAGTGAATAGCATATTCAGAAAGTTTCTTTCTAACAGCACCGTGTTGACCTGATGCGTTTTGACGCATAGAAGTAGTCAACTTTCTGTTTGACAAGTCTTTAACTTTCTTATTTCTGAATAATTTATTACTTGGACCTGTATATCTAGCCATTTTTTATTTCTCCTTTTAATTGTGCGGGGCATCTATGGTTTGCTTTATTGGCTTTCAGCAAGCCCCCGCTGTTTCTACTTTTGTTTTTGTTGTCTCTGATTATTGTTTCACAAAAACAACCAGCTCATTTCACTACGTTGCCATTCGCTTTTGTTTTTGCTACTTCGTGTTAGTTTCGCTTTGATGTTGCTCGCTGATTTCATCAGCTCACCCAAGCTCAACATCACACTGCACAAAATCCGATTACACACGTCTTTTCTTAGGTGGACGGCAACCGTTGTGAGGGATTGGAGTAACATCTTTAATCAATGTAATTTCCAAACCTGCAGCTTGAATAGCTCTGATAGCAGTTTCTCTACCTGAACCAGGCCCTTTGATATGAACTTCAACTTTTTTCATACCTTGGTCGATTGATTTTTTAGCAACCTGTTCGGCAGCAGATTGAGCTGCAAACGGAGTACCTTTTCTAGCACCCTTAAAACCGCTGGCACCTGCTGTTGCCCAAGCAATAGCATTACCTTGCGTATCGGTAGAAGTTACGATTGTATTGTTAAATGTTGATTGAATATGCACAACACCTTGCAATACATTTTTCTTTTCTTTTTTCTTAGTTTTTACTGGTCTTGCCATTTTTTATTTCCTCTATTTTTGTATTTTTGAAGTTTTCAAGTTAATAAGTGAATAAGCTTTTTCGTGAGCTTCGCTCACATATTACCAAATCACTTGTTGCAATTCACTAAACAGCTTTCTTTTTAGTGATTGCCAAACCTTTTTTACCACGACGGGTTCTTGCGTTAGTCTTAGTTCTTTGACCTCTGCAAGGAAGGTTTCTTTTATGTCTTAAACCTCTGAAAGAACCGATTTCTTGAAGACGTTTGATGTGCATTGTAACTTCACGTCTCAAGTCCCCTTCAATATGGTAGTTAGCGAGTTCGTTACGAAGGTTTTTAATATCTTCTTCTGTCAAATCATCTGTTCTCAAGTCAGGTGAAATACCTGTAGCTGCGAGAATTTTTTTACTTCTTGTTGGTCCTATTCCGTAGATATAGGTTAATGCAATTTCCATTCTTTTGTTACGAGGTAAATCTACCCCTACTAATCTTGCCATTGTTTTAATTTCTCCTTTTCTGTTGTTAGATTTTTTTGGGTAAGAGGCTTAAATTCTTCCTCTCCATTGACCGTCGCCCGTCAATTCGGCATCTATCAAAAGATACTAAGTTACTAAGGCTCTAGCCTTGACGTTGTTTGTGTTTTGGGTTTTCACAAATAACGGCAACTCTGCCTTTTCTTTTGATAACCTTGCACTTGTCGCACATAGGTTTTACTGATGATCTTACTTTCATTTTTCTTTTCCTTTATATTTTGTGTTTCGTGAGATTTCTACTTTAATCTGAATGTAATTCTGCCTCTTGAGAGGTCATAAGGCGTCATTTCAACCTTAACTTTGTCCCCCGGCAAAATTCTGATGAAGTTTTTTCTGATTTTACCCGAGATGTGTGCCAAAATTTCATGGTCGTTTTCGAGTTTTACTCTGAACATGGCATTTGGCATGGATTCTATAATTGTACCTTCTATTTCAATAACGTCTTTTGACATATTTTCCTCATTTTCGGCTTATTTTCCGCACACCAAAAGCATTGCTGCTTATTGATTTACGGCTAATTTTTCACATGTGCATATCTACCCCTTGTAAGGGTATATTTTAATAATACTTGCAAAATATTTGTTTGCAAGCGATTTGAGCGAATTTGCATGCATTTCTTAATATATTTTAAATGGTTGTTTATTTAATAACGGCACTCTTTCAATAAACAGTTGAGCATGCCAAAACCCGCAATTTTTCAAACCTTCTGACTGTTTGTAAATTTTTCTTAATAATTCTTATTATTGTATTTTTAATTAAACAATGCAATAAGGATAAAACTGTTGTTAAGAAATATTACACAAATTTTTATTTCTGAAATTCTCTTTCAAAAAAATCCTTTATATAAATAAGAGCGAATAGCAAAGGAGAGTAGTATGGCTTTCAAGGTTAACGGAATACAAGATGAAGACGATTTAAAGAGAGCACAAGCAGCAGCACAAGCACAAGGCACGAGCATTACTAATTATAATGAATGGGCAGAAATTATGAAAAACTTGTCGGAGGCGGGCGTGGAATCAACGGGTTCTTACGCAGGTGACAAGGCAAAAATGAAAGAAATTCAGCAAACTGTTGAAAAATTTATCCAAGAGCAACAGACCGAAATGATTGCCCAACAAAGACAGCAAGAAACACAAGAAGTAAAGGAAACATCGGAATCCGACCGTGATCAAGAAATAAAAGCGACTGTTGCAAACGCAACAAGCTCCATGATTATGGCAGACTACATGAAATATTATCATTTGATGACGTAACAAAAGTGAAGAGTGAAGGGTAAATTCGCCTTCGCATTAAACGGCACCGCTCGCAATCACAACGAAAACTCAACGTTTCCGTTGATGTTTGCTCATATTTCGCTCCGCTAATGCCGTCTTGAATTTACTCCACGCTCGAACAATGTCGCTGTCGGGCTTACGCTCTGTCCGCTCCAGGTTCTCGTTATCCGGATTAACGTCCGTACGTAAATCCGTTCTGCTCGGGCTCGTGAATAAGTTCTTTTACATAAAAGCAGGCAACGTGATTTTAAGCCCTATCCCCGTGGTAGAGGGGTATTTCACCAATTTTGAGCGTAGCGAACTATAAGAACTTATTTACTTATTAACCTATTTACTTATTCACTTCTCTCTTAACGTAACGAACTTATCGCCCTATTGCCTTATAGTCTTATCGCTTTCACTACCACTCCTCACTTTGTAAAGGAGTTTTCTCTTCTCGCCTCTCACCTCAAATTGTTAAGATACTAGCCCAATATTCTATGTTTGTGATATTATTATATTATAGAAGGACTTGGAAATAAGGAGAAGATTTTGAGCCAGCAAAATATGTTTTCGGACGGAAAGATTGTTCCGGTTAATATTAGAGAAGAAATGAAACGTTGCTATATTGATTACGCAATGAGTGTTATCGTAGGTCGAGCATTGCCTGACGTTCGTGACGGATTAAAACCGGTTCACAGACGTATCCTATATGCTATGAACGAACTTGGAATGACTCCGGACAAACCGTTTAAGAAATGTGCGAGAATTGTCGGTGAAGTTCTCGGTAAATACCACCCGCATGGTGATACAGCCGTTTACGAAGCTCTTGTTCGTATGGCACAAGACTTTTCAACAAGATATTTGACCGTTGACGGTCACGGGAACTTTGGTTCTGTCGACGGCGACGGGGCTGCCGCAATGCGTTATACAGAGGCTCGTATGCACAAAATCACACAGTCAATGCTTGCTGATATTGATTGCGAAACAGTTGAATTTGAGCCGAACTTCGACGGTTCATTGCAAGAACCTTCCGTTCTTCCTGTTCGTTTGCCAATGTTGTTATTGAACGGATGTTCAGGGATTGCCGTTGGTATGGCAACAAATATTCCGCCTCACAACCTTTGTGAAGTAGTTGACGGTACGATTGCACTTATTGATAATCCTAATATTACTATTGCAGAATTAATGGAATACATCAAAGGGCCTGACTTCCCGACTGCCGCAACTATTGTAGGCCTGAACGACATCAAACAAGCTTATGAAACCGGTCGCGGTTCAATTAAAATGCAGGCTGTTGCCGGATTTGAAGAAATTGCAGGCGGTGGCGGTCGTCAAACCCGTACAGCGATTGTTATTACAGAAATTCCTTATCAGGTTAACAAAGCAATGCTTATTGAAAAAATTGCAGAACTTGTTAAAGACCAAAGAATTACAGGCATTTCCGACATTAGAGATGAATCTGACCGTGAAGGTATGAGAATTGTTATTGAGCTTAAACGTGATGCTAAGCCTGATGTAGTTAAAAACAATTTGTTTAAATACACTCAACTTGCAACGACTTTCGGGGTTAACAATGTTGTTCTTTGCGGAAAACAACCAAGACTTTTGAACTTGAAACAAGTTTTGGAAGAGTTTGTTGAACACAGAGTTGAAATCGTAACAAGAAGAACAATTTTCTTCTTGAAAAAAGCAAAAGTAAGAGCTCACATTTTGGCAGGCTTAATCATTGCACTGGGTTCTATCGACGAAGTTATTGAGCTTATCAAACAATCCAAAACAACCGATGTTGCAAGAGAAGGCTTAATGAGCAGATTTGGACTTGATGCAGATCAGGCAAACGCAATCCTTGAAATGCAATTAAGAAGATTGACGGGATTGGAACAAGACAAAGTTAAGGCTGAATACGACGAATTGTTGAAGAAAATCGCAGAATACGAGGATATTCTTGCAAGCCGTCAAAGAATTCTTGACATAATCAAAAAAGAATTGCTTGAAGATAGAGAAAAATACGGCGACGACAGAAAAACTCAAATCGTACCTGAACAAGGCGAAGTAACGATTGAGGACTTGACTCCAAACACACCAATGGCAGTATTTATTACACATCAAGGCTATTTGAAGAGAATTTCACTTGACACGTTTGAACGTCAAAACCGTGCAACCAGAGGAAAATCAGGCATTAAGACAAAAGAAGATGATGATATTCAACACTTCTTTACGGCTATGATGCATGACAAAGTCTTGTTCTTCTCATCAAAGGGTACTGTTTACAGCTTGAATGTATACGACTTCCCTGAAGGCGGACGTCAGGCAAAAGGTTTACCGATTATCAACGTTCTTCCGATTGATCAGGACGAAACGATTACGGCGGTTGTTCCTGTAAGCAACTTCTCTAACGATTTGAACTTGATTATGTTGACTAAAAAAGGCTATATCAAACGTATCGAAATCGACAACTTTACGAATATCCGTCGAAACGGTATTATCGCAATAGGCTTGGATGAAGGCGACAGCTTGTGTTGGGTAAAACTTGCAACCGCAAAAGATGAAATTATTATCGGTACATCTTGCGGTATGGCAATAAGATTCCCAATCGCAGATTTAAGACCGCTCGGCAGAAGTGCAAGAGGGGTAACTTCTATGAAATTGCGTTCAGGAGATGAAATTGTCGGCTGTGATATCGTTCCACAAGATTACGATGCAGATTTGTTGGTCGTAACTTCAGACGGGTTTGGCAAACGTACAAAACTATCTGAATTCAGAACCCAAAACAGAGGCGGACTCGGTTTGATTGCAACTAAATTCAAATCAGCAGCATCCAGACTTGTTGCGTTGACTATCGTAAAAGAAAGCGACGACATTATGATGGTAACTGCAAGCGGTGTTGTAACAAGACTTAATGCAGGCTCAATCTCACGTCAGGGCAGACCGGCAACAGGTGTTCGAGCTCAAAACTTGACTGACAACGACACTGTATGCTCAGTTAACAAAATCGTAAACCCTGACAGCGATGATACAATTATAAGAGATAATGCGGCTGCCGAGGCTGCGGAAGCTCAAGCTAATGTTTCTCAGGGAAGCTTGTTAGACGACAACAAAACTGAGTAATAAATATTTACAAAATAATCCAAAAACACTGTCAAAAATTTTCTTTGACGGTGTTTTTATTTGCAGGTACAAAGTATAAAAAATCATGATTAAAATTACCCCAGAACTTTCGGCTTTCAAACCGTTAAAATATAAAAAAGCAAAAGACTTGAGTGAGGCAAAAACTTACGCACAAAAAGTTTTAAATATAAAACAATTCAATGTTGAGGATTTAGAACTTGCCAATCAGGTGAATTACACAATTACAAAGGCATACAATAAGACCGTGGGTCAAATAAACCCGCCGGACAAGGTTGTTTATGCAGATATCACATTTGACGACGGTACAAAGCCCCAGTCTGACATGTTTGTATCGCTTGAGCATAAGGATAATGCCTACACTTGCAGAACACTATTTTTGTGCAAAAACATTTTTGATAATGCGGGTAATATGATTTCATTGTTTTTGAAAAAATATGGCAAAAACAACCAAATCGAAAAAGATAAACACGGTTTTGACAAAATTATCTTGGCGAGCAAATACAAATACGAAAACACACTGAACAGATACTACAGACTGCATCAACAAGGGAAATTGACCACGAAATCCAAGCATGATTTTGTAGGGTTGTTGTATCATGCTCAAGAGGCCGAAAACAGTGTAATAGGAGCTTTGTACAACAACCCTGAAACCAGAAAAACTATGGAGAGAATTACTCATCTTGAGAATTACGACGTTGCAGATTTTGATAAAAAGGTCAGAGCATATTTATTGAAAATAAGGCGAAGAAACAAAATTGAATTCAACCCACCGTTACAAATGCAAAATGCAATCGGGGTGGATGGGAGTATTCTTCACGAACTCGGACATGTTTGGCACAGCATGTTTATTACGCCGTCAGAGCTACCAAATTTCAGACTGGCATATACAAAAATCAAAAACTTCCACATTGCAGGGAAAATTTCAGAATACGCTCAAACCTGCGAGGAAGAAACGATTGCCGAAATTATCAAAGGCTTGCTTTCAAATGACAAGTATTCCCCCGACGTAATCGCTTTAGGCAATGAGATTACTAGAGGAAAACTTAACGAACTTTTGTAAAATTTCCATAACTTGAAATCGCCCGATTGTTGTAGTACAATCAGGGCATAGGATATTATTTTTAAAAGAAAGAGCGAAAAAATTATGAAAAAAGAACTTATTTTTCTTGGGCCACCGGCTTGCGGTAAAGGTACTCAGACAGACAAATTGGCAAAACATTTAAACTTCCCGCACATCGACACAGGCTCATTATTGAGAGCAGAAATTAAAAACGGTACTCCTGACGGAAAAACTGCTAAAGAATTTATCGACAAAGGAAATCTTGTTCCTGCGTCATTAGTTGCAAACATTATTAAAAACAGATTGTCGCAAGACGACTGTAAAAACGGTTATATCCTCGACGGATACCCGAGAAGCGTTGAACAAGCAGACATGTTGACAGAAATGAACAAAGAAATCGACAAAGACACAGATGCAGAATTTAGAGCAATCTATTTTGACATCGACACAAACTTACTTGTCGAAAGAATTGTAAACAGACGTTCTTGCCCTGTTTGCGGCGAAATCTACAACCTAGAATTTAAACCTCCGAAAGTTGAAGGTCACTGTGATCATGACGGAGCTGAACTTACTCAAAGAAAAGATGACACAAAAGAAGTTGCTCAATCAAGATTTGACACCTACTTCCGTGAAACAGCACCGCTTATTGATTATTACAAAGAAAAAGGTGCCTTAAAATCAATCGACGCAAACGGTACTATTGACGAAGTTTGGGAAAGACTTTTGGAAGTAATTAAATAAAAGAAAGGTATAGGTGCAAATTTTTTGGTTTGCACCTATAATTAAAATATGATTAACAGAAAATCCAGAGAAGAAATTAAACTAATGCGACATGCAGGGCATATTGTTGCATTGGTTCACAAAAAAATGAAAGAGGTTGTCGAACCGGGAATTTCCACCAAAGAACTTGATGACATCGCATATCACGTAATCAAAGAAAATCGTGCTATTCCTACGTTTTTGGGTTATAGCGGATTTCCTGCAACAATCTGCACCTCTATCAATGAGCAAGTTGTCCACGGAATTCCGAGTGAAGATGTAAAAGTTAAAGAAGGCGACATTATAAGTATTGATGTCGGTGCGACATATCACGGGCTTGTCGGCGACAGTGCTTGGTCTTATGCAGTCGGCGAGTTGGACGATGACAAAAAACGTCTTATGAAAGCAACAGAAGAGGCACTTTATGCAGGTGTTGCAAAAATGTGTCCGGGGAATGTTTTGGATGATATTTCCGGAGCTGTAGAAGATGTTGCAAACAGTTACCATTTCGGAATTGTCAGACAATACGGCGGTCACGGTGTCGGACACGTTATGCATGAAGAGCCGTTTTTGTTCAACTATAGAGTTGGCGACCAAACCTTAATTAAACAGGGTTATGCAATCGCAATCGAGCCAATGCTAAACCTTGGCGGGGACGAAGTCGAAGTCGCAGACGATGAATGGACAGTTTCCACAGTTGACAAAAAGCCTTCCGCTCACTTTGAACACACCGTAATTGCTACAGAAGACGGACCTTTGATTACAACAAAATTAATGGAGTAATCACATGAGATATTATGTAGGGCTATCATTGGCATCAGGCTCGAGCATGGACTCGGGGCTCGCTATTTTAGACGAAGACAACACACTTATTATGGTTGACAAATTGTACAAAGTTAACGATATAATGCACTTTTTCGACAATTTTCCGTCAACTGCGAATTCTGATATTTGCGTGTCTTTGGCGTGGGACAAAACTATGCTCAACGGCAAGTGGCGAATTTTGTCAAAACCTTACCAAATGGTTTCGACAAATCCGCTTTTTCCAAATCAAGACAACTGGACTCAACGCTACACCACACGTGCCAGCGACTATTTGAAATCACTTATCGAAAAAGGTGCCGTTGTAAATCGTTTTGAATTATTTTTGACAAGACAAAATATGCACCTGAATTCGTGTTTCAAAGAACGTTCGCCTGCTGACTGCAAATTTTTACAACAAGCACTCACAAACGAGTGGGGAATGGACTTGCCGGTAAATATGATGCCGATGTCACAATTAGAGGCGATTGTCGGAGCGATTTTGGCAAAAGAAAATGCCAAAAATCCGTCGAATGTTCACACAATCGGCGAATTCCGCACCCTTCCTGTCATCGACGTCATCAAGAACCCGAACGAGAGTTTTTGCGACACTGCGGTGTAGGAAAAACAAGGTGAATAAGTAAATAAGTGAATACGCCCTATCGGGCTTGTGAATAAGTTCAAATCAGGTGCGTTGCACCAAAGTTGTTTTTGAGCGAAGCGAACGATATGAACTTATTACCTTATTCACCTATTAACTCATTTACCTCCTAATTATGCCTTATTTTTCAAAACTCCGCAAGGGCATAATTTTATAATTGTCGGTTTAGTAAAAACGTTCTACAGCTAACTATTCAAGAACTCAAGGCATTTGCTAAATTGCCCCCAGCCACAACACAAAATAAAAAATTCCCGAAGAAGGATTCGAACCTCCGTTAGAAGAGCCAGAATCTTCTGTCCTGCCACTAGACGATTCGGGAATAGTGTTGAGCTTTCAACACCTTAATTATATTACGAATACAAAAGCATTGTCAACTGTTTTGGACTAATCGAAATAGTTGATTTTCATTGAGTTGCGAACATTTAAGAGGGTTTGTGCCGCAACTTCTTTTGCTTCTGCAGTTCCTTTTTTCAAAATTTCGTAAACTTCCTCAGGTTTTTGTTCCCAAGCTTTTCTGCGGGTTCTGATTGGTTCAAGTTCGGTTTGAATAATGTTGTTCAAGAATTTCTTCACCTTAACGTCGCCCAAGCCGCCTTTTTGGTAATGGGCTTTTAATTCGTCAAGGTTTTTGTATTCCGGCAAAAATTCTTCAAAATGTTCGTCTTTGCAGAATGCATCCAGATAAATAAATACCGGATTATTCTCGGTTTCTCCCGGATCTTCAACTCTCAGGTGGTTAGGATCCGTAAACATTGACATAATTTTCTTTTTAATTGTGTCCGGTTCATCTGAGAGGTAAATGCAATTTCCGAGAGATTTGCTCATCTTTGCTTTACCGTCAAGTCCCGGAAGTCTCAAGCACGCAGCATTTTTCGGCAACAAAATATCAGGTTCTACAAGTGTTTCTCCATACAGCATATTAAACCTGTGAACGATTTCGCGACATTGCTCAATCATCGGTTTTTGATCTTCGCCTGCCGGAACTGTTGTTGCTCCAAAAGCAGTGATATCAGCAGCTTGGCTGATAGGATATGCAAAAAATCCGACCGGAATGTTCATTTCAAAATTTCTCATCTTGATTTCTGTCTTGACGGTAGGATTTCGTTGCACTCTTGCAACAGTGACGAGATTCATATAATAAAACGTCAATTCTGTTAATTCAGGAATCATAGATTGAATAAGAATGGTTGATTTTTCCGGATCAATACCGCAACCCAAGTAATCAAGAGCAACTTCAAGAATATTATCTCGGACTTTTTGGGGATTTTCCGCGTTGTCCGTAAGTGCTTGAGCATCGGCAATCATAATATAAATTTTGTCAAATCCGCCTGCGTTTTGTAGAGCAACTCGCTCACGCAAAGAGCCTACATAGTGTCCAATATGAAGTCGTCCTGTAGGACGGTCCCCTGTTAAAATAACTTTACCCATTCTATACCTCTCTATTCATTACGTCTATTATCTAATAGAATTAAGGGCATTGTCAATACATTCGGGCGAATTACGTTTTGTAACAATTTTGAAAAAAATCCTCAATTTTTTTAAAATTTGATCCGTTACAGATAATAGTGTACGACTTAGGGTTTATATCATGGCAATGAACGGAGTAACAAGTTATGCGGTCTGCACCTCGGGTTGCAGTATGGATGCGGAAGAAAAACGCATTGCGGCTCGACTACGCCAATACGGTATAAAGCCCACAGGCGACAAAAACACAGACAAAGCAAAACTTCGAGAAATTGAGTTAAGAGAAGCTCAAAAACAAAACACGATTACAAATAAGTTTTTGACTGTAACCAAAGGTGAGCAAGAAAAAATTCAAGCCCAAAAGAAAGAACGCAAAAAAGAAGTAAATCCCGAACAATTTCCGAATTCGGAAAAAATTCAACGTCGAAAAGATGTCGAGAAAGCTGAAAAAGCACTTGGTGAGCAGTTATTTTTGGCAATAAAGATGAAGGAAAAACGAGAAAAACACCAAAATAAAGAAGGTATCGGTGTTGATTTAGAAAAAGATAAGAAGAATTTTTCGTGAAAAGTGAATGGTGAAAGGTGAAGAGTGAAAAGATTTTTAAAATCATGTCATTCTGAGGCACGAAGCGACAATTCGCCCTCGCATTAAACGGCACCGTTCGCAATCACAACGAAAACTCAACGTTTCCGTTGATTCTTGCTCACCTTTCGCTTCGCTCATGCCTGTCTTGAATTTACTCCATGCTCGAACAGTGTCGCTTTCGGGCTTATGCCCTGCTCGCTCCATGTTCTCGCTATCCGGACTAACGTCCGTGCGTAAATTCGCTCTGCTCGGGCTTGTGAAAGCAACCTTTGACGGTAATGCGATCCCTACGTCGCTTCGCTCCTCTGGATGACATGGTTTAGCTGTTTCGTTTTCCAGGCCTTCGTTTCTAGGGCTTAAAAAGTTGCCCAACAAAAAATTCGCCCTACTCTGACTCATTACAGTTTGTTCTGTCATTTTGTTCATATTTTACTCCTGTTCTATACATAGAAATATTTTGTTCGATTATAACATTAATATTCTATGTATGCAACATGAGAATACTAAAAAATCGGCAGTAATTTTGAAACTGCTTTCAGAGGAATTAAAAAAAGAACGAGAACGTCAAAATAAATCTATTCGACTTTTAGCATACGAATTCGATTTGCAAATGTCACTTTTAAGCAGGTTAGAAAATGGTGTAAACGAACCAAAACTTATCTCAATTTGGTCAGTTTGCGAAGCTCTCGGAATAAAGCCTTCCGAATTATTAAAGCGTATTGAAAACCGACTTCCAAAAGAGTTTTCATTAATTGATATGTAAAGGCAATAAAAAAAGGAACTGCTTTCACAATTCCTTTCATTTGGGCGTTAGAAGACTCGAACTTCTGACCCTCTCCTTGTAAGGGAGACGCTCTACCAACTGAGCTAAACGCCCTTGCCTTTCGACATTTATAATCATATCAAAAAAAGATTTGATGTCAACTAGTTTTTTTTAAGATGTGAAAAATTTTTCTATGATATAATAAATTTATGCAGATAAACGATGAATTTGAAGTAAAAATAGAAAAACTTTCCAATCTCGGAACTGGTATTGCGAGGGTTGAGGGTATTGTTATTTTTGTTGAGAATGCTTGCCCCGAAGATGTTTTAAAAATTAAGATTACGAAGGTTAACAAAAACTATGCAACGGCAAAGATTCTTGAAATCATTGAGCCGTCTGAGCACAGGGTTGAACCTTTCTGTGCGATGCAAAAGGTTTGCGGGGCATGCCAGTTGCAGTTTATAGATTATGATTACCAACTGGAACTAAAACGACAAATGGTTGAGGATGCAATGCATTCTATTGCACATCTGGATATTGAAGTTCCACAGGTTGTGCCAAGCCCTGAAAAAACGGCTTATCGGCACAAAATTCAGTATCCGATTTCAAGAACAAAGGTTTCCAGAAGAATTCTTGCGGGATATTACAAGCCTCAGACGCATGAGATTGTGAACATTAAACACTGCCCTATCCAGCCTGAAATTTGTGATGAAATTATTGAATTTATCAGGGAACGTTGTTTTGACTTCGGAATTTCCGGTTATATTGAAAAAAACGGAATCGGCGATTTAAGACATGTTGTTCTTCGGGTTTCTGCGGAAAACGGCAAGGTGCTAGTGACACTCGTTGTTAATTCTAAAAAGGTTTTTGACAGGTTGAAAGATTTTTGCGAGGCAATTTTTGATGAATTTGAAAAGGTTGTCGGGGTTTGTGTAAACTTCAACACGAAACGCACAAACATTATTCTCGGCAACGAAACAGAATGCGTAGCAGGACAAGATTTTATTGAAGAAAAATTATTGGACAAGACCTTTAAAATTGGTGCAGAAACTTTCTTTCAGGTTAACCCGAAGAGTGCCGAAAACATCTTTTCTTATGTAAAAAATTACATAAAAGACAATTTTGAAAAACCGACGGTTTTGGATGCTTATGCAGGAATTGCAACTTTCGGAATTTGCACATCTGATGTTGCAGAGCATGTTGTTTCGGTTGAGGAAAACAAGGAATCAGTCGCAAAGGCTCGAGAAGTTTTGAAGTTAAACAATATTCAAAATGTAGAACTTCACTGCATGGATACGGCAAAATATTGCGAAAAGATTAAGCGGAAATTTGATGTAATAATTCTTGATCCGCCACGCAAAGGGTGTTCGCAAAAATCATTGGAAGAAGCATTACGACTTTCTAAAGGCACAATTATCTACGTAAGTTGTAACCCTGCGACATTAGCGAGGGATTTAAAATTCTTAACAGAACACGGTGCAAGGGTCGAAAGCGTTCAGCCGTTCGACATGTTTTGTCATACGTACCATGTGGAAAGCGTTGCTATTGTGACGTTTTAGCCTTTTTAGCCTGTTTTGTTGCTTTTGCGGCTTCCTTTAGTGTTTTATCTGCCAAATCGCATTCTTCCTTCATTTTGTGCAAATTTGCAAATCCGAGCTCTTGAGGTAAGAAGTACGGTATTGGCAAGAAGTCGGAAATCTTTGCTCTCTGTTTCGGACTTCTTGAGGTTAGATTTTTTGCATGGACATAAGAATCAAGAATATATTTATTTAAAAATTCTTGTTGCATATCGTCCAATCCGTTCATTTTTTCGTCGAGCATTTTTTGAATTCGTGCGTATTTTTTGTCTAAACTTTTGTGACATCTGTGCTTGTAGTAAAAATCTTCTAAATCTTTTAAGTCCTCAAGACCTTTTCCCATGATTTGAACTTCGGCAAGCTGTCCGCCCGGAAGTTCAATGGTTAAGTGGACGGCGGTGTAACCGTTAGGAATAGCTTTTCCGCTTCTTAAAGGGTATTGTTTCATTGATTGGCAAGTTTCTTCAAATTTGTCTAAGGTTTTTGAAGAAACGTAACTGTCTTTTCTTGTCAATCTGTAGTTTTCGATTTCTTTAACCTTGAAAATACCTTTCTTAACCATTACGCCAAGAACTCCAAAAGCTTTGTCAAAAGCGTCTTGAGAGGAATTGCCCATCGTAATTCTCAAACCTATTGCATCACCGATGTTTTTGATTTTATCTTTGGATTTGCAACCCCTTGAAATACCTTTGTTCGCAAGACTGTCCGGACCTTTTGCTCTACCATGAATACCGAAAACAGGTCTTTGCGGATGTAATTTGTTTGCTGTTATGGATTCAAACTCTTTTTTAAATGTTGCTACCAACTTTTTTGTCATTGGCTCTAATTCGTCATGAATTTCATTTACAAGTTTCCAAGAAACTTCTTTTGTTCTTGTTTCTAAAACTTTTGCTCCCGAACCGAAACTTACGGTGTCCTTTTCCAAAGTATGTAAATACTTTGGAGAAATAATAGGACTATTATTTCTCGGTTGTTGATTTTGGAATGATTTTAATTGGAAATTTGGAGTGATTTGTATATTCATAATAAAACCTCTGAAACTATCGCTATATATAAAGTTCGTCAATCGAAAATTTTACCTTTTTCGGCAAAATTATGCATTTTTCTTTACAATAATTTACATAAAAGATTTCTTTGTCAATAAAACATGTTTGTATTATCATGTAATGGTATTTATAGTATTAAGTAATAGCATAAACAAGGAGGTTAGGTAAATTATGCCAGGAAAAACTATAACAGTTGATGGTAACTACGCTGCCGCACATGTTGCGTATGCATTAAGCGAAGTATCAGCAATTTACCCAATCACTCCTTCATCTACAATGGGTGAATGGATTGATGAATGGGCTTCTCAACACAAATTAAACATCTGGGGCAAACCTGTAAGAGTTGCCGAAATGCAATCTGAAGCAGGTGCTGCAGGTGCTGTACACGGTTCTTTGGCAGCAGGTTCGTTGACTTCAACTTACACTGCTTCTCAGGGCTTATTATTGATGATTCCTGTAATGCACAAAATGGCAGGGGAAATGCTTCCTCACGTTATTCACGTAGCAGCTCGTGCAATCGCAGCTCAATCATTAGCAATTTTCGGCGATCACTCAGACGTTATGGGTTGCCGTAACACAGGTTATGCAATGTTAGCAGCTAACTCTGTTCAAGAAGAAATGGATATGGCTTTAGTTGCTCACTTGTCAACTTACAAATCAAAAGTTCCGTTCTTGCAATTCTTCGACGGTTTCAGAACTTCTCACGAAGTACACAAAATCGAAGAAATTTCTTATGAAGATATTGCAAAATTAGTTGAACCTAAATACATTGAAGAATTCAGAAAACGTGCATTGCGTCCTGAAGCTCCTGTTTGTAAAGTCGGTGCTCAAAATACAGACGTTTACTTCCAAGGACGTGAAACAGTTAACAAATACTACGATGCAGTTCCTGATATCGTTCAAGAATATATGGATAAAGTTGCTGCTGTAACAGGCAGACAATATCATCCGTTCGATTACGTTGGAGCACCTGATGCTACAGACGTTATCGTTGCTATCGGTTCTGGTTGCGAAACTATCGAAGAAACTATCGAATACTTGAACGCAACTCGTGGTACTAAATACGGTTTGGTTAAAGTCAGATTGTATAGACCGTTCGACGTTAAACGTTTCATCGCAGTTTTGCCGGAAACAACTAAACGTGTTACTGTTCTTGACAGAACTAAAGAACCTGGTTCAATCGGCGAACCTTTGTACTTGGATGTTGTTGCAGCTCTTGAAGGCAAAGACATCAGAATTATCGGCGGTCGTTACGGATTATCATCTAAAGAATTCACTCCGTCTATGGTTCTCGCTGTTTACAAACACGCTGAAAACAACGGTTTCCACGGATTTACGGTTGGTATCGAAGATGACGTAACAAATAAATCTTTGAAAGTTGAAGAGCATATTGTTACCGAACCTGAAGGTACAACAAACTGTATGTTCTGGGGCTTGGGTTCTGACGGTACCGTTGGTGCTAACAAAAACTCAATCAAAATTATCGGTCAATACACTAACAAAGATGCTCAAGCATACTTTGCTTATGACTCTAAAAAATCTTTCGGTGTAACAGTTTCTCACTTGAGATTTGGCGACAAACCGATTAAATCAACTTACCTTATCACTGCTCCTGACTTTGTATCATGCTCAGCTCACGCATACATCGGCAGATATGATATGTTGAAAGGTATCAAAGAAGGCGGCACATTCTTGCTTAACAGCCCTTGGTCAAAAGAAGAAGCTTTCTCTCACTTAACAAGAGATATGCAAAAAACTATCATTGACAAGAAAATCAAATTCTACAACGTAGATGCTGAAGCTCTTATCAAACAACAACCGGGCTTGAGAGGTAAAGGTGCTAATACAGTTATGATGGTTGCATACTTCAAAGTTTCAGGAATTATTCCGTTTGAACAAGCTTACGAAGGCATGAGAGCCATGACTACCAAAACATTCAAGAAAAAAGGCGACGATGTTGTTAACATGAACCTCGCATTAATTGACGCAGCTATCAACGCAACAGAAGAAGTTGTTATTCCTGCATCATTAGACGGTGTTTGTGCAGCAGAAGAACCTGTTTTAATTCCGGATAATGCTTCTGATTTTGCTAAGAAAATTATCAAACCTTCAATGCACTTGAAAGGTGACGATATTCCGGTTTCCGCAATGTCAGTTGACGGGGTTATCCCTACAGGCACAGCATGCCTTGAAAAACGTGGTATCGCTCCTCGTGTTCCTCACTGGAATTCAGAATTCTGTATTCAGTGCGGTATCTGTGCTTCAGCTTGTCCTCACGCAGCAATCAGAACTAAATTGATTGAAAAAGAAGATCTTAAAGATGCTCCTGAATCATTCAATACTATTGAAGCAAAACCGAACGCAAACGGCGAACACTTCAAAGTTCAAGTTTACTGCAAAGATTGTACCGGTTGCGGTGTTTGCTTAGACCAATGTCCTATGACAAAAGTTGCAGGCAAAGAAGCTCTAACTTGGTCAACAATCGAAAAAGAAGAAGAAGCATGTGAAATGAAGAACGAAGAATTCTTCGACGCATTGCCTGACAACGTAATGGGCAAAAACACTACAAAAACTATCAAAGGTGCAATGCTTAAAAAACCGTTGTTTGAATTCTCAGGTGCTTGTGCAGGTTGTGGTGAAACACCTTATGTTAAATTGGTTTCACAATTATTCGGTGAAAATGCAATCGTTGCAAACGCAACAGGTTGTTCTTCAATTTACTCAGGTACATTCCCTACAATTCCTTACACAAAAACTAAGGAAGGCAGAGGACCTGCTTGGGCAAACTCATTATTTGAAGACAATGCTGAATTTGGTTTCGGTATGAGATTGGCAGTAGATCAAAACAGAGATACATTGAAATCTTATGCAGAAAAAGTTATCGAATCAGAAAAAGCTCCTGCTGACTTGAAAGACGCATTAACAAATGCACTTTCATTCTGGGATAACTCAAAAACAGAAGAAGCTGTTGCTGCTCAAAATAAAGCTAAAGAAGTTCTTGCAAAATATGCTGATGTAGATTGTGCAGATCTTGCAAAAGTACGCGAACTTCAAGACTACTTTACAGATAAATCTGTATGGATTATCGGTGGTGACGGTTGGGCAAACGATATCGGTTACGGCGGTATTGACCACGTTCTCGCTCAAGACAAAAACATTAACGTTCTTGTTCTTGATACCGAAGTTTACTCTAACACAGGTGGTCAAGCTTCTAAATCAACACCTACAGGTGCAGTTGCGAAGTTTGCTACAGGCGGTAAGAGAACATACAAGAAAAACATGGGCTTGATGAGCATGTCTTACGGTTATGTATATGTTGCATCAGTTGCATTGGGTGCAGATAGAGCACAAACTCTTAAAGCATTCCAAGAAGCTGAAGCATACAATGGACCATCAATCATCTTCGCTTATGCTCCTTGTATCGCTCACGGTATTGATATGAGCAAAACCCAAACTGAACAAAAACGTGCTGTTGAAGCAGGTTACTTCCCACTTTACAGATACAACCCTGCAAATCCGGAAGCTCCGTTCACTTGGGATGCTAAAGATCCGAAAGGCAGCTACCAAGACTTCATCAGATCAGAAGGTCGTTACAAATCATTATTGAAAACGAACCCTGAACACGCTGAAGCTCTTTACACTCAAGCAGAAAAAGATGCTGCTCAGAGAATGGCTGTTTACAAAGCAGTTGGCGAATTGATGAAATAATCAATTTCACAGATATTGAAAGCGGGGCAATTCTTATGAATTGCCCCGCTTTTTTATTACTAGTAAAATAATAAGGTGGCGAACTCATTGAGTTCGCCACCTTATTTCATAATAGATAAAACTTAATTATGCCAATTCCGCATTGATATCGTCAGCAGAATTTTCTGCGATTGCGTCTTGAACCTCTTCCGGCATGTCCGCCATAGGGTTTTGGTGAAGCTTTAGGTTTTCTTCATTTTCCGGAAATTGTTTCAAGAAATCATTTTCCATTTTCAATTCGTTAATTCTTGCTTGAGCAAGCCCGAGCTGAGCATCTTTTAAGCCTGCGTAGTTTGCGTTTACATCACGCCCTACTGCAAATCCGTGACCTAAAGAATGAGCTAATGCTCCGAACAACATTGCATCCGGCAAGAAGGAAAGTGCGGTTGCTCCTGCACTTTTAACAACTGATGGTGTTTTACTTGCCAATTTTGAAGTTTGTTTTTCTACAAATTTAACAAAACTGTTGTTATTAAATTTGTCACCCAACTTGCCTGTACCCGTTGCTAATTTACCAACAAATTTTGGACTGAGTTTTGAATAAAGTTTGCCGACAGCTTTTGGTAACATTGCATAAGCTGCAATACCTGTACCGATAAGTCCGAGGCAAGTTATGAACGGATGTTTTTTATCAATGTCATCCGCAGTTTTTGAGTGTTTTGTTAGTAAGTTTTTACCGCTAACAATAGCGTCAGCAACTCCAAGCGAAATTCCCCAACCGAGAGCATTTCTCAAACCGCTTGAAACCTTTGCGGCAGCACCTGTCAACTCTTTGCCAAATACGTTTGTTTTACCTTTGTGTAAAATCGCAGTAGCAATACCCGCTACAAACGGAATTCCGTACCATAAAGCATCGTTTATTTTTTTGTGTTTGTTTTCATTTTTGTTATTGATAGACTTTTCAACAGCTAATTGTCTTAACATTGCATCATCTTGAGCAATAACTTCGTCTATTCTATCCCTTTTTCCGGTAAAATTTGAAGATACATCATTTGTAAATCCCTGTCCGGTAATTGCTGAAACTCGCATATTAACACCTACACTTTCGCAAAACTATTATACTCAATTAAAAACGAAAAGTAAATTTTTTTGCTATTTTTTAATATTGTCTTTATAAATATTTACAAAGGTTTATATTTTTTATATTATAAGACAATGAAGAAGTTTTATATTCACACGATGGGCTGTAAATCAAACCAATTTGAAACAGCTGTAATAATTGAAAATTTGCAGACAAACGGGCTGGAAAAGGTTGAAAAAATTGAAGATGCGGACCTTTATATTCTCAATTCCTGCTCTGTTACACATAAAAGCGACAACGAAGCGTTGTATCTTTTGCGTAACGCAAAACACAAAAATCCGAAGATTTTTTCCATAATTACAGGTTGTGTTGCCCAAATTGAGAAGGAAAAACTTCTTGAAAACGATTACGTTGATATGGTTGTCGGCAATGACAACAAGCTCAATTTGTACTCTGTGATTAAGAATATCAACAGTGAAAAGCTCGTCTGTTCCGATATTATGGAGCAAAAAGATTTTAACAAGGTTGTGCTCGTCGACACCTTAAAAACTCGTGCAAGCCTAAAAATCCAAGACGGTTGTGACAACAGATGTACTTATTGCATAATTCCGTTTGCCAGAGGCAAAAGTCGCAGTGCGGATATTGATTTTATCATTGACCAGATTAACGAATTTTCAAAACACGGATTTAAGGAAGTCGTTTTTACCGGAATTCACATCGGATTATGGGGAAAAGATTTAGGGCTGAATCTCATAGACTTGCTCAAAGAAATAGAAACTAAAACTAAAATTGAACGCTACCGTTTGGGCTCGTTGAACCCGCTGGAAATTGATGAAGAACTATTGAGTTTTTTGAGCAAATCAAAAAAATTTTGCCCGCATTTTCATCTTTCACTCCAATCGGCTTGCGACAAAACTTTAAAATCAATGAACAGATTTTACAAAACCGAAGATTATCTGGAACAAATCAACGAAATTAACGAAAAATTCAACCTCCCGTTTATCGGAAGTGATATCATCGCAGGATTTGCAGGAGAAAGTGAGGATGATTTTAAGACAACTTGTCAAAACCTCGAAAAATCAGGCTTGACACAAATTCATACCTTCCCGTATTCTCAACGAGAGGGAACTGTCGGTGCAACTCTTGACAATCAGGTTGATGAAAAAACAAAGGAAAAACGGGCGGAGATTATTAAGGCAATTTCTAAAAAGAAATTGGACGAATTTATCAAAAAAAATATCGGAACAACTCGTGAAGTTCTAATAGAAAAACATCCCGACAAAAAAACTGGTTATTTGAAAGGTATCACGAGAAATTACCTCACGGTGCTTTTAAATTCTAAAGATGAAAGTCTTTTGAATACACTTGCACTTGCCCAAATTACCGAATACAAAGACGGCAAGGTCTATGGAGAATTGGTTTAAGTTTTAAGGTCTTTGAAGTAAAGGTCTTTTCACTTTTCACTAAAAAACGATATATATATATTAAAAAACGACTCTAATTGTTTCATTTTTACAAATACTTAACCGTTTCGGTAATCTGTTTGCGTTCAAAGTGTTTCGGACTTGGTTCGGCGTCGTTTGCGGGGTAGCCTATCGGAAAAAGTGCAACAGGAACAAAATTTTCAGGTAATTTGTAGGTGTTAATGATTGCTTGCGGATCAAAGTGCCCCACCCAAGTTGTACCGAGCCCTAAGTTTGCAACTTCGAGCATCATATGAGTTGCGACAATACTTGCATCGACTTCTCCCATATTGTGCCCATCATATTTGCGTTGCCAACTTTCGTTTTTGTCGTAGCAAACAAGAATTGCAAGCGGTGCGTCAAAGTGAAAAATTGTACAGTTTTTCAAATCGGCAAGTGCTTTTTCGCTTTCAAGTACAAAAATTCTTTGAGGCTGAAAGTCTACCGCTGTCGGGGCAAGCCTTCCTGCTTCCAAAATTAAATCAACCTTTTCTTTCTCAACTTTTTTATCACTGAATTTTCTGACAGAAAATCTCTCTTCAAATAATTTCATAAGCTCCATAACAAAATCTCCTTTTTGAACTTATTATACGGCATTTGTTAAAATCTATCAAGCTACTTTGTCCCGAAAATTATTGCCAAAATCATTAAAACACAGAACAAGTTTACCAAATTTCTTGATTGATACAGAACAAAGTAGAAACTTGTCGTGCCGTCTGTTATACATTTTTTCCAGTTGTCAAGCGGATAATTCCAAAAGTGAACTTTGGGGGTGAAGTTTTTGTCTTTTGCGTAAGCTCTCTCGAGCCTGATAACGTTTAATGCAAACGGAAATGTCAACAATGTTATTAGTACAAACTTGTTTTGTGAGAATATTGCAAAGCCGATTGCGGCTTTAAATCCAAAAAGATATATAAGTGCCAATAAAACTAACGCTTTTGACTTGTTTCCGATGCGACAGCAAAGAGTTTTTTTGTGTGAAATCATGTCTGAGTCAAAATCTAACAGGGTATGTGCATACAAAACTCCTACCGTAAAAGCTCCGACAGCAATAGAGAGCAGTAGCACATCAAAGGAAAAACTCTTTGTCATCACATAATAAACCCCTTCAAAAAATAATGGCCCAAACGCAATTCCGACAGCGAATTCGCTTAAGCCTATTCTGGAAAGCCAAGAGTAGGAAAGTGTTAAAATCCCGCCGATTGCAGCAAGCCAAATAACATCAAGCCCGCTGCGAAAGGTCAAGATTACCCCAATGATAAATGCAATCAAACAATATATTGCAACGACTTTAAAAATATCGTTCAAAGTTGCTTGACCGTCTTTTATGTAGGCACATTTGTTTTTGACGACAGTGCTCATCATATTACTGTCTTTGAGCATTTGTTTGTAATCAAAATAGTCATCAGCAAGGTTTGTTGCAAGATGAGCAAGTGCAATTCCAAAAAGTGCTAAAATTCCGTTCAAAATATCTCCGTGGAATTTTAATGAATAAATAAAAATTACAAGCCAAGTTAAAATTGTCATCGGCAATGAAAACAATCTTGATGCGTTAAGCCAAAACCATATTTTTTTTAACATCTTAAATCCTTTTTATTTTAAGAGTCCCTTAATTCCCATAACAGCTTCATAACTGGCACCGGCTTCTAAAAGTTCTTCTGCGGACAGTCCGAAAAGTGTAACAAGAGAATAAACATCATTTTCGCAATTCTTGAGCATTTTTACAGCCATAATGACGGCACTTTCTCTCGAAAGGTTTGAAATTCTGTCGTTAATACCTTTTTGAAAACTTCGTTTTTTAGCTTTACCCATTATTTGTCACCGCCCAAGCCAACCCCAAGAGCTAACAGAGCTGCACCAATCATGCCTGAATAATTTCCTGCACTTCCTTTTACGATTTTTGTAGGAGTTGTAACAATTTCTTTGTTGACGGTTTCTGTCAAATATTCAGGATTTGTAAATTCGGCTAAAGAGCCTGAAAGTACTATTACATCAGGGTCAAAGATGTTTGCGAGTCCGATAAGTCCTTCTAAAATATCGTTTTCCCATTTTTTGTAAATTTCAGTCATCAAATTATCGTTTTTTTGCCAGCCGCCGATGACGTCGTATGTCGTAATATTTGGGTTTTTAGAAATTTCTTCGGCTGTTTTTTTTAGGCCGGAGCCTGAAGCGTAAGCTTCAAAGCAATCCCAGCTTCCGCAAGTACATTTTCTGTGTTTGTCGGTTCTCATTTTGAAATGCATTTCTCCTGCGGCACCGTTTTTACCTTTGAAAATTCTGTTGTTAAGAATGAGTCCGCCGCCTACCCCTGTGCCAAGAGTTATCATAATTGAAGTTGGCAATCCTTTTGAAGAGCCGATAATGTGTTCTGCCCAAGCAGCAGCGTTGGCATCATTTTCGACAAACACTTTTTTCTTGCTTAAACTCATAAAATCCATAGTAGGATATTCTTTTGCAATGTTACCCGTAGAACCGAGAATTCCCGTGTTGGAATTGTTTACGGCTCCGCATGTCGAAATCGCAATAACATCAGCTTCGTTTTCGTGAGCTGTTATGATTTCTTTAAAAATTTCTTTAATTTCCTCAAAAGTTTTAGGGGTGTGGTGTTTTTCTATTTCACTGATAATTTCACCTTTTTCATTAACTATTGAATTATATATTTTTGTACCCCCAATGTCGATAGCGAGAGCCTTTGGCATTATTACCCCTTTCTTTGAACAAAACGTTTTGTAATTAGTTGCGGTCTTGTGATTGCAGAGCCGATAACAACACAGTGTGCCCCGAGTTCAAAGGCTTTGTCAACCTGCCAAGGTTCCCAAATTCTGCCTTCCAGCACAACCGGAACATTCGTTCTTTTGGTAAGTTGTTCAAGCAATTCAAAATCAGGCCCCTCATCTGCTTCTTTGGAGTGAGAAGTGTAGCCTGAGAGGGTTGTTGAGAGAATGTGAGCCCCCATTTCCGCACATTGCAAACCTTCTTCCAGTGTCGAAATATCCGCCATTGCGATACGTTTGTTAATTTTGATGTATTTGATAATTTCTTCCAACTTACAACCGTTCGGGCGAGGACGCATAGTCCCGTCAAAAGCGACGATATCTGCACCCGCTTCTACAAGTGAAATCACCTCTGTCAGAGTTGGTGTAATATACACGACCTCTTTCCAATTAGGCGGAATTACGTTGGGTTTGGTAAGCCCAATTACTGGAACATCAAACAACGCTTTTGCATTTCTGACATCTCTTGCTCCGGCGACACGAAGTCCGCCTGCTCCGCCCTTTACGACGGATTTCATCATTGCGATGATACATTTGTCAAGGTATAGCGGTTCGGATGGCATTGCCTGTACAGAAACCACAACCTTATTTTTTAAACGATTAACCATATCCATATTTTTATTATAATATAAAATTAAAAAATTGGGCAATATAAGAATTTTGATATATAATAAACCCAAGAAGAGGAATTTATAATGAAAAAAAGTTTGGTAAAATATCCGTATTTAACAAAAGATGTAGAGGTTTACACCCGTGAAAACGGGCATACAATCGTTCTTGCTCACAAAGAAGGCGAAATGGTCAATGTCAGTACTTGGGTTAAGACAGGTTCCATAAATGAAGAAGACAAAAACAATGGGATTTCTCATTTTTTGGAACATTTAATGTTTAAGGGAACACACAAGCACAAAGCCGGTGAATTTGACAAAATTCTTGAGGCAAAAGGGGCGATTGTAAACGCTGCAACTTGGAAGGATTATACTTTTTATTACGTAACTTTACCGAAAGGTGAAGGTAACAAGGATTTTTATCATGCTATAGAACTTCATGCCGATATGATGTTAGACCCGATTTTGCCTTATGAAGAAATTGGTGCTCCGTTTGATTTAAATGATACAACCATTACTGACAAACGAGAACGTCACGTCGTTATTGAAGAAATCAGAATGAGAAAAGACCAAAACTGGACAAAGGTTTACAATGCTTGTAATTTTAATATGTATACGAAACATCCGTACAAACGTGATGTAATAGGAACTCCTGAGATTATATCTCAAGTTACACGTGATGATATCATGAATTACTACCAAACCTTCTATTCTCCTGCGAATATGACAACAATTATCGTCGGAGATTTTGACAGTGAAGAAGTTTTGAAAAAAGTTGAGGCTGAATTCGATTTTAAAGGTCGTGGAAATTCACCGAAACGAGTTAATGAGATTGACAAGCCGATTACGTCTACAAAAATTGTTGAACAAACAGGTCACATGAATACGGGTTATGTAATGTTCGGCTGGCTCGGTCCGAGAGCTGCGGATTTGAAGGGTACGATTTGCCTTGATTTAATCAGCATTATTTTTGGGGATGGGACGAGTTCAAGACTTTATCAAAACTTGGTAGAAAAACAGTCTGAGCCGATTTTCAATATGATTAATTGCGAGCATTATCAGTTTAAAGACGGCAACAACTTCTTTATTCAAGGCAATTTTAAACCCGAATGCAAAGATGTTGCAATTAATTTAATCAAGGAAGAGCTTGCAAACCTTATTAACAATCCGATTACTGACAAGGAGTTTTTGAAAGCTAAAAAGAAAACAAAATCACGTTTTGCTTATGCCGCAGAAACCGTTTCTGAAATCGGGGAAACTATCGGCTATTACACAACGGTTTGTGATGATTTGAAATTGGTTGAAGATTACTTGAAGGATTTGGACAGCATTACGATAGAAGATTTGAATAATGCAATCAAAACTTACTTAAATCTTGATAATGCGGTGATTTCAATATTGATGCCCGATAAAAAATAATCGACTATTTGTATAAGTCATTTAGAGTTTCAATCCCGCCTTTTTCGACGTAGAGGCAGTTCGTGATGTTCGGATGAAAATAGTAAGTTCCGTAATCATTTCGCATAATCGTTATGCTGAACATATCTTCGCCTGCTTGATTAGGGGTCGTAAATCCGTTTGTGTCAAGTGCAAAAATCGGGCGACGCTCATCTTTTTTGATATTGAATACCACAAGCGAACTTCCGTCCGGCATGACAAAGGCGTCGTCATAAACATTCATCATTTCTCGGGTAAAACCTATGCACTTGTTGTTTCGGGTGTATTCTTTGTATTGTGGAATACATTCGCCCTTGAGTGCATTTCCGTGGCAGTAGCGTTTTACCTTCATTGTCGATACAAAATTTTTGTAAAATCTGTCGCAGTTTGAAAAATCGTGTTGCCCGTCTGTACTATAGTAACAACCGATGTTTCCGCCCATGTCCTCTGATACCTGTTGAAGGGCTCTTGAATATTCCTCGTAGATTTTGGTGAATTTGAGATGAAGTGTTTTTCGAGTGACGCTTTTTATGGCAGAAGCACTTGCAACAGAAACTAAAATCACAAAGGTCGTAAGCAAAATGACAAGAGTGTTGTTGTAGGCTCCGAATTTCTTCATTTATACCACTTCCATAGGTTCAACCACAAAATCAATCAGGGCAGGCTCGTTTGTTGCGAAAACCTCTTTAAGTGCCGGCATGATTTCCTCTTCTTTGCTTACTCTGATAGCCTTTACTCCAAAACTTTCAGCAAGTTTTACAAAATCCGGGTTGGAAATTTTTGTTTCAGAATATCTTGAGCCGTAGAATTTTTGTTGGAGTTGCCTTACCATACCGAGATACCCGTTGTCAATCAGAAAAATTTTAACAGGTAAGCTGTAATCCTTGCAGGTCGCAAGTTCGGACGCATTCATCTGAAAAGAACCGTCCCCTGCAATACAGACGACAGATTTTTTGTCTTCCGCAAGGCTTGCTCCGATAGCGGCAGGCAGCCCAAAACCCATTGTGCCGAGCCCGCCCGAGGTGAGAAATTTTCTCGGAGTTGAAAATTTGTACTCTTTTGCTGTCCACATCTGATGTTGCCCGACCTCAGTCGCTACTGTCGGGTTGAAATCCTTGCAAAAGTCATAAATATGGCGAATTACCTCAAATGAATGGAGGTGGTTTGAAATTTTTTGAGGTGCTTTGTTTTCGCTCAAAAATCCACGAACCTTACTCAACCACTGATTTCTGGCGGTTTTGTCAAAAGAATAATTGCCGGAATTGAATAAATTTTTCAAACTTTCCAATACCTTTTTTGCGTCCCCGACGAGAAAATTTTTTGCAGGAATAATTCTGGAAATTTCACATTCGTTTATATCAAGTTGAATAAAATTTCGCTCAAGTTCTTTATTCCCGAAACAGCAGGTGACACGGTCATTAAACCTTGCTCCTACAGAAAAAACCAAATCACTTTCGCGAACCGTCTTGTTGGCTCCGACAGAGCCAAAAATTCCAATCATTCCGGTATAATTCTCGTCGTCAGGCGGATAAGTTCCGAGCCCCATCATCGTGTTTACAACAGGAATATTCAAAAGTTTTGCAAATTTAAAGAGTTCGCTTGAAGCATTTGCCTGTACAACCCCTCCACCCGCAACAATAACAGGTCTTTTCGCATTGCAAAGGCTCTCTAAAACCGTTGGCAGATTATCTGTTTTGATCGGAAGTTCGGATTTAGTAAGTTCAGCTTCGCCCGAATATTCAGCCGTTTCCGTAAAAATATTCTTTGCAAGGTCAACCACAACAGGACCTTGTTTGCCTGAAAGTGCAATTTCGAAGGCTTTTTCAATCGTGCTTTTTAAATCTTTAGCATTTCGAACTTGAAAAGCCGCTTTAGTACAAGATTTGGTCATTTCGACGATATTAACTTCTTGAAAGGCATCTTTCCCGATAAGATTTGAGGAAACCTGACCTGTAAAAACAATAACGGGATAGCCGTCAAGGTATGCGTTTGCAATTCCCGTAACGGTATTAGATGCTCCGGGACCTGACGTTACTAAAACAACACCGCATTTACCGCTTACTCTTGCGTAACCCTCTGCTGCGTGTACGGCATACTGTTCGTGTCTAACCAAAATGTGCTTGATGTCATTCTGTTTAAACAATTCGTCATAAATTCCTAAAACAATGCCTCCGGGATAACCGAAAATTGTATCAACCCCGAGTTTTTTCAAAGTTTCAACAATAATTTTTGCCCCTGTATAAGTAAGAGTTTCCGTATTTGCAGTTACCATAAAAATTTCCCTTTTCCTGAATATTAGCACAGAAAGATTTGCGAAACAAGCAGGCGGATTTCATTAAGAACGGCGGCGATTTTATATAAAATCGCCGCCGTTTCTAAAATTAAGCTTTAAAAATTATTTAGTTAATAAGTCTTTCCATTGTTGTTTTTTTGTTTCATATTTCTTTTTGTTAGCTGCTTGTCTTGCTTGAGCATCTTTTTTTGCTTGTTCAATGGCTTTTTGACGTTCTTGTTGTCTTTTTTCTAAGGCTTTTTTCTGATCTTCAATAGCTTTTTTGTTAGCTTCTTGTCTTTTTTGAAGTTCTTTTTTTTGTTGTTCTATAGCCTTTTGGTGTTCTTGTTGTTTCTTTTCTATAGCTTTTTTCTGTTGTTCAACTGCTTGTTGTCTTTCTTTTTGTCTTGCTTCCGCAGCTTTTTTGTTGGCTGCAGCTTTGCTGTATGCGGCATTTTCTTTTTGTTCTACTTTTTTAGATGCGTCGTTGAGCCATTTTGAAACAGAGTTGGTTTGAGTTGCAGCTTGTGCAGCACCAACACTCAAGATAGATAGAGCCATCATTGCGATTAAAGTTTTTTTCATACTAATGAATTCTCCTTTCTCATTTGTAAAAAGATTATACTAAACATGATTATATTTTTCAATAATTTGAAAAATTCCGTTTTGAGCAACATTGAAGATTTCAAGCATTTGTCCGTAGCTGTACGGTTCTTCTTCTGCCGTTGTTTGAAATTCGATGATTTTTCCGCTTTGTGTTAAAACGATGTTGCTGTCGACTTGGGCGTGTGAATCTTCTTCGTAACACAAGTCGAGAAGAACTTCGTCGTCCACAATTCCTGCGGAAATTGCGGCAATCGGTTCTATAATCGGGCTTTCGGTAAGTTGTCCTATTTCGATAAGTCTGTCGATTGCTATTTTTAGTGCCAAAAATCCGCCGCAAATACTTGCGGTTCTCGTTCCACCGTCTGCCTGAATTACGTCTGCATCAACCGTAATTGTCAAATCTGACATTTTTGTCAAATCAACACATGCTCTAAGGCTTCTGCCGATAAGTCTTTGGATTTCTTGAGTTCTGCCCGAAATCTTTGTTCTTTCTCTTTGACAGCGAACATTTGTGGATGAAGGGAGAAGTGAATATTCTGCTGTTATCCAGCCTCTCGGGTCATCTTTTTCCATCCATTTCGGCTTGCTGATTTCAACCGAGGCGGTGGTTATAACTTTTGTGTCACCAAATTCTACAAGCACTGAACCCAGTGCGTTTTTGGTAAAATCTTTTGTGAAGTGAATTTCTCTTAATTCGTTGTTTTTTCTGTCTGTTCTCATTATTTTATCCTTTATAATCGTAGTCCCACATATAGATTTGTCCGCAATATTTGCAGACGGCATGCTCGTTCATAAATTGCAGGTCGGGCACGAAGGTGTAGCCGTCTACAGTTATTTCAATTTCGTTTTTGTCGTTGTAACATTGTTCAAAATGTTTGTCGCCCTGATAGTCGGGTGAAAACATAAGTTCAAATTTGTCTTTGGATTTACAGCATTTGCAAATAAACATTGTTAATCCTCGTCTTTTTGTGTTGCCCTTCTGATAATATTTTTATCTAATTTCTTTGTTCCGTTCGATTTTCTTGTTCTTGCTTTTGTCGTTCCGCTTTGTTTTGAAGTGCTTAAGGCTTTGTACCAAAGTGTGCAACAAATGCTTCTGAGCGGGAGGGTTATGCCCGTCACAATAAATAGTGCGATTTGATAAATGAACATTCCCGAAACCTTTGATGGGGTCAATATTTCAAATCTCGGGTTAATATTTATCATGTAGTTGTTAAAATCATCAAACGGCAGGTGGGTAGTGAGCCATGGTTCAAAAATGCTGCTGAGCCCTTCTGAGATATGTGTTAAATCAAAAAATACTGAAAATCCTTGCACGAAAAGGTAGTGCGTGAAAAATGCCACGATTGCGATTAAGCAAAATGTTCTTGCAAAATTTCCTCGGATTAATTCCAAACTTCTCTTGAAACAATCAAAAATCGAGTTGTCTTGTTCGAAAGTAAATACTTGAAAAACAAGGATAAAATAAATAAAAAATACACCAGCAAATAACCAAAAGAATGGAATTGTTGCAATAGTCATCATTAATCCGATGACAAACCATAACGCAACGAATTTGAAGGTTCTGTTTGTGATAACTGCATTGTGTGCAGGAAAATCGTAAACTTTTCCGGTATTAATAGCACTTTCTGCCATAGAGTTTAGTGCTCCGTAGGCAACGAGATAATCCCAAAATGCTTTCATAAAAATAACCATTCCCGGAACAGTAATAAGGATTACGCACGCAACGATTGTTGAAAAATCGTTAAAAGCCGGATAATTTGCCATAAGTTCGGGCAATTTGTGAGTATAAATCGCTGAAAGCCCAAAGATTAAGCCGAGCCCGAAAACCTGCCCTAATACAGGGAACAGCATGTATTTCGTGAATGTGAAAAAGTTTGTTCCGTAAATTCTTACGCTTTCGATTAGTATATTCATCAAGTTGTCTTCAATTTTTACTTTTGCCATGGTGAACTCCTGTATTTTATGTTTGGGATATAATAATTTTATTACAAATAAATTTAAAAAAACAATGAAAGATTACAAGGAATTAATTAAAAATTTTACAAAGGAAGATTTTGAAGAAAAAAGAGTAAATCTTCACATCCACTCGACCTATTCGGACGGAAAGGGTGAATTTTCGTCCCTGATTGAGCAGGCAAAGGAAAAGGGTTACAAAAATATCGCAATTTGTGACCACAATACGGTGCAAGGATATCTTGAAAACGATGTTCCCGATTTTGTAATTCCTGCCGTGGAATTTGATGTTTGGTGCGGATATGTATTTTTGCACTTGTTGGGTTACGGGGTGGATGTTCACAATAAAGAATTGCAGAGCTTTTGTGCCAAGTCCAAAAAAGAAACCGAGCTTGACATCGTGAGGATTTTTGCCAAACGTGATATCAAAAAGCTCATTCAAGCAATCCACAAGGCTGGCGGAATTGCTGTTCTTGCACATCCTGCTTGCTGTTGGGCTTTAAATTTAGATGGGTTTGTGAAAAAGTTGATTTCATACGGTTTGGACGGGATAGAGGTTTATTATCCCTATAAACGTCACAGAGGAGTAATCAAGTTTTCAACAGTTCACAGAATAGAAGAAATCGCAGAAAAATATAATCTTATCAAAACAGGCGGTACTGACCTCCATGGGATAGAACTTTAGTTTGCTGATAAAGTAATTTGATAAAAAGGTTTTTTAAAATTTTTGTGCTTCGCTTTTTCTTCTTTGTGCTAGAATTATTCTAAGGAGTATTAAAAACAAAGAAGGCGTTTATGCAAAAATTAGATATTATTTTGGACAAAGATATTGACAAAGACTTGATTAAGTCTAAAAAGATTGCGGTTATCGGATTCGGTTCTCAAGGATACGGGCAATCTATGAACCTTAAAGATAGCGGTTGTGACATCGTTTTAGGATTAAGATTGGGTGGAAAATCCGACACAAAAGCTAAAGATTACGGGTTTAGAACGATGTCGATTGAAGATGCCGTAAAATATGCAGATATCGTTCAAATTCTTATTCCGGATGAACTTCAGGCAAAAGTTTACGAAGAACAAATCAAGCCGTTTATGAGAAAAGGTCAATATTTGATGTTTTCGCACGGGTTCAATATTCACTACAAAAAAATCGTAGCTCCGGAAGATGTAAATGTTATTATGGTTGCCCCAAAAGGCCCAGGACATACGGTCAGAAGCGAATTCCTCGAAGGTCGTGGAGTTCCGTCGCTTATTGCGGTTTACCAAGATTCGTCCGGAAATTCAAAAGAAGTGGCACTTTCTTATGCTTCTGCTATCGGTGCGGGACGTGCAGGAATTATCGAAACCACCTTCAAAGAAGAAACCGAAACAGACCTTTTCGGTGAGCAAGCAGTAATTTGCGGTGGTGTTTCCGCTCTTATTAAAGCAGGGTTTGAAACCCTCGTTGATGCTGGATATTCACCGTATATGGCATATTTTGAAGTTCTTCACGAAATGAAATTGCTCGTCGATTTGATTAATCAGGGTGGGCTTGCCGATATGAGATACTCAATTTCAAATACTGCGGAATACGGCGATATGACCCGTGGGCCGAAAGTTATCGGGAAAGAGTCTCGTGAAGCTATGAAAAAACTTCTCAAAGATATTCAAAGCGGAGCATTCGCAAACGAATTCCTCGACGAAATGGAAACAGGTTGCCACAAATTTAATCAACTCAGAAAAGAAAATGCTGACCACTTAATCGAAAAAGTGGGACAAGAAATTCGCTCATCTTTCGTTTGGGGCAACAAAGACAAAATCATTGACAGAAATAAAAATTAAAGGAATATTATGTATAGTACAGAAGTAATTTATGAAGTAAACTTGTTCTCAATCGGTGATACAAAAGCCGGTACAAAAATGGGTAAATTGCAGCTTAAAAACCCTGATGACGGCACTCTTTTGAACTGTATTCTCTGGGAAGAAACTCTTAATCGAATTGACGCAAAAGTTTTTCGCCCCGGAAATTTGCTCAGAATTGTTTCGGCATCGTTTAATGAAAAGTTTAATAATTGTTTGATTTCTGCGGTAGAACTTATTAAAGAAGCTAAAATAGGACTTGATGAAAAAGAAAGAGAAGTGGCATACCGTGAGCTCACTTCTTATTTTGACAAAATTCAAAACCCTGAATTGAAGAGCTTTTTGAGAGAATTCTTTGACAAATATTCTGAAAAAATAAAAATTTCACCTGCTGCAAAAGCTATGCACCATAATTATATTGGCGGTCTAATGATTCATACGTTGGAATGTTTGCGTTTTGCGGAAGCTAATTGTCCGATGTTTGCGTATAAATTGAATTATGATGATGTTATTGGCGGATGTATTTTGCACGATATCGGTAAAATTTTTGAATATAAAGTCGATTTAGAATCTGGACTTGTGGATTATGAAGAAAATTTTAGAAAAGAATGGATTTCTCATTCTCAATACGGCTTTACATTGTGCAAATCCAAGGGTTTTGATGAAATGGCAAGAATGATTGCGGCACACCACGGCAGAGCCGATTGGGGTGCGATGATTGATTTGGGCGAAAAAGACCTTGAGCCTGAATTGTACATAATTCACCTCGTAGACAATTTGTCGGCAAGGTTCGGCAAAATTAATGCTTCGCAATTAGAAGAGCAAAAATAAAGGAAAATAAAATTGGGCAGACTTACTGAAAAACATAATTTAAAAGGGACTTTGGTTTGCGTAGAAGGAATTGACGGTTCCGGCAAATCTACTCAGCTTGCACTTCTTAGAGATTGGTTGAAAGCAATCGGACAAGACGTGATTTTTACCGAGTGGAATTCGTCTGCTTTGATTTCTCAAACAACAAAGCTTGCAAAAAAGAAAAATATGCTTTCTCCGAGAACCTTTTCTTTGTTACATGCCGTGGATTTTGCAGATCGTGCCAAACAAGTTATTGCACCTGCACTGAAGGCTGGATTTATCGTTCTTGCCGACAGATATGCTTACACCGCATTTGCTCGTGATGTCGCTCGTGGGGTTGATCCGAATTGGGTTAGAAAAGTTTATGATTTTGCCTACAAGCCGGATTTGGCAATATATTTTGACATTGACCCGAAAACCTCATTAGAGAGAATTTGCTTTAACAGAACTCCAAAATTTTATGAAGCCGGCATGGATTTGAAATTGAGTAATGATCCTTACGAAAGCTATATGATTTTTCAAGGCAGAGTAATTGCCGAATACAAAAAAATGGTGGACGAATACGGGCTCGTTCAGCTTGATGCAAAAGATTCGATACATTCTAAACAGGTCAAAATTCGTGAACTTTTGAGAAATGTCCTTCGTGAGAAAGAGATTGAGGTGTAAATATGGTTATAAAATCGAAAAATGGTTACGAAGGCTTGCTGATTGTTATTGAAGGAACGGACGGTTCAGGTAAATCTACTCAACTGAATCTTTTGAAAAAAGCTATTCAAGATAAATCTTACGGGGTTATGGTTTCCGAATGGAAAACCTCTCGACTTATTGCAGATGTAATTGATGATGCAAAAGAAAGAAATTTGCTGAACGCAACAACTTACAGTCTTTTGTATGCTGCAGATTTTGCAGACAGACTTGAAAACCAAATTATTCCCGCTCTAAAATCGGGGTTTATTGTGCTTTTAGACAGATATTTTTATACAGCCCTTGCTCGTGACGTCGTTAGAGGTCAGAACATCGAGTGGGTAAAAAATCTTTATGAATATGCTCCTGAACCGGATTTAGTATTCTATCTTGATATGCCTGTTGATGTGTTGTTGAAACGTATTATCGGAACAACGGGGCTGAACTACTACGAGAGCGGGCGTGATGTCGGCTTTTCTACAGACTTTTACAAGAGTTTTGAAATTTATCAAAATAAGTGTCTTGAGCAATACAACGAAATGAAGTCAGAATACAATTTTATAAGCATTGATGGTACAAAACCTGTAGGTGAAATCCACAAAATTATGAATGATGAAGTTCAAAAACTTTTAGATTCGGGAATTTTGGCTTAGTAGAAAATAATTATAAACAGGGTGGGTTTAGAATAAAAACTCACCCTAAATTTTTGCAAAAAAAAGGGGACTCGGAGGAATCCCATGAAAAAGTAAATTGTTATTAATTTCTATGCGTGAAGAATAAATCCGCCCTTGTCGGCGTTTACCAACTGGTCGCCATTTATCTTCGCACGGAGGTTTTTAATATACTTGTAAACATAATCTCTCGGCAAATCCAAAATCTCTGCCAAATCTTTTGCGTAAACGATTTGGTTTTTGTTTTTTGCAAAGTGATCGAAAACTTTTTGTTCTCTGTCTGTCAAAGCCTTTTTAAATACAACTCTTACTTCTTCTCTGAGAGTATCTGTTTCGATTTCTTTCTTAGCGGCTTTAACTGCTTTAGCTTTTGCTGAAACTTTCGTTTCTGTCTTTTTTGCAGATTTTACTGCAGGTTTTTCAACTTTTTTGGCAGGCTTAACAACTTTTTCTACCTTAACTTCAGCTTTGGCAGCTTTAGTTGCTTTTGTAGTTTTATGAGTGTCTTTGTGAGTTTTGTTTATAGGTTCTACGCCGTCATCCAATTTCAATTTTGCGATAGAAAACGGAGATGGTGCGATTTCCTGTTCTCTGTCAAAAGCACGTTGAGCAATACTTGTGATACGTTCACCTCTGGTTTGCGTCCAACTTGTTCCTTCGTTTGACATAACCGGTTTACCTTGCAAAACGATGTCAATCAAGTCATTTGTAGGTTTCGCTTCTTCGATTTTTTTACCCAATCTTGCAGCGAATTCTTCCAATGTAATCTTTTCCAGTGAGCTTCTCCATTGCTTAATCTCTTCTTTGCTCAAGTATTCAGACATTATATAAATCTCCTTAACTATGTGTCTTATCCTTTAACACCTTTAATGTAGCATAAACCATGCCGAAAAAGTCAAAATGTTTCATAAAGTAAATTTTTATTTTTTATTGTAACAATTTCGGCGGAATTGTTGGCATGGAATGTTTTTCCATAAAAAAAACGGCTCATTTTCACAAGCCGTAAACAAGTATGCAAAACTAATTTGTTTTAAGTGTTTTTAGTTGTATGAATTTATTATAACAAAAACATAGCCGTTCGGCTAGTACCTTCTCAATTCCTTTTGTAATATATTTTATATTTGAGAATAGACTAATTATATCACGATAAGTATAATTATTCAAGTGTTTTACATGAATTTTGAAAAAGTTTTAAAATAAGAGTATGGATTATAGATATAAAAACATGAAACTGCTGGATTTTGTAAAGACTTTGACGATTTATCGAGGCTTGACGCTGAGAAAATTGTTGAAAAGACTTCATGAAGAAAAAGGCTACAGCAATTCATATTCAGGTTTTTATAACAAGTTGAAAACACAAACTCTACGCTTTAGCGAGATTTGTGATATTGCAGAATTCCTTGAGTACGATATCGTTCTGCAAGACACCCGCTCACTTTCTCAAAAGTAGATTAATTCCAGCTTTGGCATAATTTTTAAACTCTTCAAACGATTTTATGCCGACAAGAGTTTTTATTATGAAGGAAGGTCTTAAATAAAATCTTTTCAAAGCTTTTTTGTGCAACTTAAAAACCTGCTCTTTTGTAAGGTTGTGAGTATTTACGGCCGGGTAGAAGTATGCATTTGAGAAAGATGTGTCAGAATTTATTAACTTATTTTTTTGTGCATATTCGTAGAATTTCGTTCCCGGAAGCGGAGTTGCCGTGTAGAAACTGATAAAGTCGCTGTCCAATTCGATTGCAAAATCTATGGTATCCTCGACAGTGTCCTCATCCTCCCACGGAAGCCCGATTACAAAGTAGTTGTAAATTTTGATACCCGCTTTTTTGAAGATGCGAACCGTAAGACGAACATCATCAAGAGTAATTTTTTTACCGATATGATCAAGCATTTCTTGAGAACCGCTCTCCACTCCGATGCTTACAAGTCTACAACCAGCTTTATACATCATAGCTGCCATTTCTTCATCTGCGGTGTCGGCTCTTGTGTTGGCTGACCAAGTTATCTCAAGCCCGCTGTCAATAATCTTTTGACACAACTCCATAACCCATTCTTTGTCGATATTGAAAATATCAGACCAGAACAAAAAGTTTGTAATATTGTATTTTTCAACACATTCTCGGATTTCTGCAACAATATTTTCAGGGGAACGTTTTCTGACTTTTGCACCCGATACCGGTGTTGCAAGGCAGAAGAAACAGTGGAACGGGCATCCTCTCGATACTTTTATTGTTGCTTGAACTTTGTTGTTGTCAGGACGTCTGTAGATGTTGTTGTCGACAAGATGACGGGCAGGGAAAGGTAATCTGTCCAAATCCTCAATAAACGGTCTTGCTCCCGAGAATTTTACTCGCAAATCATCTCGGTAATAAATCCCTAAAATATCAGGGTATTTTTTCCCTTGCAGAATTTCTTTAAGAGTGTCCTCCGGTTCGCCGTAAATAATAATATCAAGGTCTTTTTGAAAATACATAACCTCAAAGGCAACCGTCAAAAATGCTGCACCTTTTGCGATAGTTACAATATTCGGACAAATCTCTTTTGCAACCGTAAAAGCTCCTAAATCGCTCTTGAAAGTCGGTGTCGCAACATTTACAACAAGATAATCAGGCTGAAAATCCTTTAAATCCTGCTCAAAATTACCGCCTTGGCTGTAGTCATGAATTTTTGCTTCAAACCCTTCTCTTTCGGCAACTGCTGCCATATACATTAAGTCTGTCGGCGGTAGCGGTGGTATCACTAACAATTCTTTAGTCGGTTGTTGGCATCTGTCTTCTCTGTTCATAACAGGTGACGGTGGGTAAATTAATAGTATTTTCTTTTTCTTTTCAGCTTTTTTATCTTCTTGTTGTTCCAATTTTTTATTCCTTTTCTTTAACGGAGTTCGTAATTAGTGCTGCGATTGCCAAGCAAATTGCACCTATTATAAATGTATACTCCCAATGATAATTAATCAATCCGCCATCCATATTAATTATGCACTTGTTGATGAACCATGCAACAAGAGTGCAAACAAATACCTGAGGTCCTGCGATAAAGATATTGAAAATTCCCATTACAGAACCCTCCGTACCTTTTTTAATGTATTGAGAAAGCATTGCAAAAGGTAGTGCACAAATACTTGCCCAGCCTATACCGGCAACACCCATCATAACCGCAACGAGTTTGAGGTTGTGGCAAAAAGCCATACACAAATATGCAAATATCATTGTGATAATTGATATGATGTGAACTTTTTTGTTTCCGAATTTTGCTGAAAGAATTCCTATAGGTATCGCAACCAAGAAACAAATTAAGTTAAATATTGCAAAACAGATTGATGAAAAGTTTGTTCCGCTCAAAGTCGCTGCAGCATAGTTTTTGGTAACTTCTGCCGAAGCAGAGCTCAAATCCGGTACCCCGTAAATTGTGTGAACAGAATATTGAGTAAAGAAAATCATCATGCACATTGTACCAATCCAAGTAAAGAATTGCATCGTGCAGATTTTTGAAACTTCCGGTGAAAGTGCAAAAAAGTCTTTCAAAGATTGCCAAAAACTCAACTGTTCTTTCTTTTCAACTTTTGTATTTTCTTCTTTTGCTGTCGTATTTTTACCCTCTTTAATTGTAATGCAAGTCCAAATCATGCCGAGGGTAAATGCTAATGCTGCCATAATAAATTGTGCAGGAATAGACATTTGATAGTTAAAAGCCCATTTCAAAAACGGTGCTGTTCCTGCCGCAATAACGGAACCAAGTCCGATTGCAAGGCTGATGTACGAATTTGCAAGTGAATGCTGTTCTTGCGGTACAACATCAGGGATTAATGCTCTGTAAGGGCCTTGTGCAACGTTAACACAAGCATCAATAATCCAAATCATAATTGCAGCGATAAATAATGCAGTAAGTGCAGGAAGCTGTATCCCTGTGAGGTTTTGCAGCCAGTTTGCGACATCCGCAGAATTAGGGAAAATCCATAATGCGATAGAAGCTAACAATGCTCCTCCCAAAAGGTAAGGTCTTCTTCTGCCGAGCGGAGATACTGTTTTGTCACTTAATGCACCGATTAACGGTTGAACAACCATGCCTGTAAACGGGCCTGCTAGCCAAATTAATCCGTAAATAAACGGTGATGCACCAAGTCCTTCTGTTACCGGCCCTGACAAAATAATTCTCATTTGCCAAGCAAATTGTAATCCGAAAAATCCTAAACAGAAATTTAAAAATTGTGCTGTCGTAAATTTTTTTAAAGTGTTATTTTCAAGCATAAAAACATCCCCCAATAATAGTACAATCCGTATTTATTAAGGTACAATGAAAAAAAAAACGAGTCAAGGCAAATTAAGCATTAGCCAAGGTTTTTTGTTGTGCCAGTTGTTGAGCGGCTGCTTCTTTGACTTTGTATTCTCTGTTATTCGGGATTAAATATCTGGATGCAATCATTAACAGTGGAACTCCAACCCCGAGGGCAGCAATACAAAGTCCCATATTTTTAATGATTGAACCTCTTTTTAATTTTCTGACAGTTTTAATAAATTTGTCGATATCTTTATCTGTTGAAGCGTCACTCAATTTGTTCATTCTGTCCTTCAAATCTTTGAAATCTTGAATATCAAAGAAGGCTCTTGTGTCGATTGTGCCTTTTTCATCTAATGTTGAGATAATATCAGCTTTTTTCGCCATTTGAACAAGTATATTATTCGGGTTTTCGTGGATGAATTTGTAAATAGCTAAATCAGAAGGCTTTTCGCCAAGTTTTTCAAATTCAGCAATACTGTTTTTCAACGAACCGTTTTTGAGTGATTTTTCCAGGTCGGCACTTTCAATAATTCTTGAATCAAAGTTTATCGGAATGTTGTGTTTTTCCATAGCTTTTTTTTCAAAGAATTTTTGGAAAATCGGGCCTGCAAAATACATAAATGCCCACGTTCCGCCCTCTTTGATAGAATAATTGATAAATTCCTGTTTGCTTTCGGAACTTCTCAATCTCTCTTCCGTGATTGCACCGTCCAATAACATAAGGTTTTTGACCGGATTGAACATGAAATCTTGCAATCCGCCCGTGAAAGATATACCTTTTTTGTTGTGAACTCCTTGGAAAGCTTGCGGAGTTTTGTGTAATTCAGCTCTTTCCTGCTCTCCTTTTTTAAACTCATCTAATGCAGAAAGTTGCTTTTTCTCTTCTTCCAATCTGTAATGTTGTCTGTATTTTGTCAATCCCATATAAGTTGCGATTGCCAGTGCTGTAGATACTCCGAATTTTATTAGTGAATGGTTTTTAACCAAATTAGGTTTTGATAAAGCATTTTCAACACTCTTTTTTAAATTTTCCGGAGTCTTTTCCAATAATAATTTAGCAAACTCTTCGGCTTGTTTTTTCTCTTCCGCCGTTCCTTTTTTGAGTTTGTTAATATAGTTGATGTTTCTCGGGTCAAATTTAGGGTCAATTCCTGCAAGTTTGTATAATGATACGTTGGCTATTCCTTTATAAAACGGAATTCCTCCGAGCCAAATTGCTTGAGTTCCGAATTCATCAATAAATCTGTCTTTACTCTCTACGTCTTTTCCCGTAACGTAAGATCCTGCCGTAATTCCGACACTGTTTGCAACATCCTTAATTGCAAGGGGTAATAGGGAAGAATTGCTTCCCAATTTTGAATACATATAACTTGTTACTGCTGATAGCATTTTTGATTTTTCTCCTATGGATTGCTTTTTTGTGCAATCCGCTCAACTTGTGTACTACAAGCCCCAAATTAAATTCATTAATTTGACGAGTGGGGCATTCGCCTTTATTAAAGTTGAGCTTCGTCGTGATTTTTTCTGCATTTTTAACCTTTCACTTTATTTCTAACGTTCCTGAATTTTTTTATTGCCTTTTTTGGTTGTATTTTTTACGTTTTTTAACAAAAAAATAAGACCTTTTTTTCAAAAGGCCTTGTTTATGATTTATTTCACACGACAAAAGTAAGTGTCTTATTATATAAACAAGCCCTTTAAATTACTTACTCTACGTCGGTATTGAATTCTGTTAATCATCGTGAGCTTATTATAATATCAAAAAAAATATCTGTAAACCCTTGTTTGCAAAAAACTTCATCTTTTGTTAAAATTCCCTTGTAGGAGAGGGTTATGCTTTTATTTTTAATATCAATATTCTTAGTTTTTGCGACAAGCTTTTTCTTTTCGTCAATTTTAGAGGAAAAAAGTTTTGTAAAATTTTTGATATATTTTTTATTAATTTCTTTTGCAAATATAGTTTTGACGTTTGAGATTCTGTCACTTTTTAGTGCGATTTCAATAATCGGAGTCCTTTGTTTCAACTTCCTGTTTGCAACTGTTGCATTAATCTTGTGGCGAGAGTTCGGAAAACCTCTGCCAAAGTTTGATTTTTGCGGATTTTTCAAAAGATTGTATGTCGCTTTGAAAAGTGATAAATATCTTGCGGTATTGGGCTTAGGTACGATGTTTATGGCCGTCGTATCATTATGGTTAATTTCGTTTATGCCGGTTGTTAATCCGGATGCGGAATCGTATCATGTTTTGAGAAGTTTGTTGTGGATTTTTGACGGGAAAATTTCGCATATGCAAATTGCTGATGCGAGAAATCTTGTAATGCCAATAAATTCAGAAATCCTCTATGCGTGGGTGCTTTTGTTTGTGAAAAAGTCGTTGTTGTTCGGAATTTTTTCATTTTGCGGATATGTTTTGTCGATTACGTCGTTGTGGAAAATTCTTTCATTTATCGGTGTCGGCTTTAGAAGAAGGCTGTGGACAATATTTTTGGTGTCCTCATTCGCGTCTGTAATTATGCAAATTTCATCGACGGAAACCGATATAATTGTTGCGGGGCTTGTGCTTTCTTCGATATATTTATTTTGGGATAGTTTGAAAAACGAAAAAATCCGTACAATAGTGATGTCCTCATTGGCTTATGCACTTGCTGTCGGGGTGAAAACTCCTTCAATAATGCTGATTCCTTCCGTCGGGTTGTGGATGCTTGGAATGAGTATATTTTATAAAAAGAAAAATTTTTATAAACCTGTTGCGATATTTTGTGTGGCATTTACGGTCTTGTTTTTGATTTTTTCTTCTTATAATTATATATTAAATTATATTGATTTTGGTGATATTGCGGGCTCAAGGTCATTTTTGTCAATTCACAAAAACTTTGGCGGAATTACTGCAGCGTGTGCGAATTTTATCAAATATATATTTATGTTCTTTGATTTTACGGGGTTTGCACTCCAATCGACATTGGGTACATTAGTAACTCATTTGAGAGATAGTATTTTGATATTATTCGGTTTGGAACAAGTTTCGGAGGGCTTTTTCTCAACCTCAACGGCTCAAATTAATTCGGGTTTGTTGGAACCTCTTATGGGGCTGGGAGTGTTGGGCTTTTTGGTATATTTACCTTGCCTTTTTGTCGCTTTTATCAGACCGATTTTTACAAAGAGGAAGCGTGATATTTTAATAATGTCATTTGCTTTAATTTTTGTTGGCGGAATTGCAGTAATGTCATATTTGATTGCTTTTATGACTTTTAATGTAAGATTTTTTACTTCTTTTTGTGTGGTAGCATCGCCGGTTTTGGTATATTCCTACTGTAGAAAGGGAAATTTCGTTAAATTCATAATAACATTTTTTGCGATGTTTTATTTGTTGTTTTTATCAACTCATCTTTGGTCAAGACCTGCGTTGCTGATTTCGAGGTATTTCAGGCATGGGGCGACAATTTCAGAGGTTAGGGAAATTGCTGCTTGCTCAAAGTTCAATAATAGAATTTCAAAACAGCCGAATGCTTTGCAAAATTCCCCTGTCGTAAATGAAATGTGTAAAATTAGGAACGAAATCCGCAAATATCCGACGGGTACGAAGGTGCTTTACTTCTCAAATATGTCGGACGCCTTGCTCGTGTTAAAGTTGATGAATTACCAAGGTTATACGGTGGATTTTGGCACAATGGAGGCATCTGATGATGTTGATTTCTCAAAATACGATGTAATTTTGACGGCGAATGACGGGGAAATTTCGACGACGGTCAATTATTTTGATGACTTGAAAAGCGGGCAAAAAGAATACATCCATGACGGCATTGTTTGCTCATATTTGGACACGAAGAACAATATCTTGACGACCTCGAGCCCGATTTATCCGTATTTGGTTTCTTGTAACGTAACCTCATACTTTTTCAGAAACCACGGATTTGAGTCTGACAAATCCCTCACCCTACACAAACTCGTCGAAGGCGAAGATTTTACAATGGTGTATAAATTTTATCGTAAGTAAATAGGTTAATAAGTGAATAAGTTCATTACGTTCGCTACGCTCAACAACAGCTTTCTATTCACTTATTCACCTCATTCAAATCCAAACCAATCCCTTAGCGTTGTAACGTACTACCCAATCAAATTCAGTTTTTTGCCATTGTCGCCGGTGAGCATGTTTTGGGCTTTGGATTTGATACTGCGGGCTTTTGCTGCAACTTTGTAGTCCTGATCTGACGGATCTGACGGTGCAAGTGCTGCCAATATTACGATATTGGCGTCATCAATGGCTTTTTGCGGGTTTTCAGGATCGATTGACGGCATTTTTATTCCAACATGTCCGCCAACAGGTATGCCGTCAGCATTCTTTTCTATCACTATAGAGCCTGCAAGTGCTCCGCCTGCCGTTTTGTGTGCCATTTCGTGTGAAAATATCTCATTATAATTCTTATTAATCAAGGCTTGTTTTTGCTCGTTTTGCTGTGCTTGGGTATTCTGCCCGCCTTGCGTGTCCTTTGGAGTTTGCCCCCCGAAAGTTGTGTATAAACCGCCAAAATTTACTTTTCCTATCATACTCAATACCTCACACAAATCTAACACGGTTATTATACTACCTTTGTAATAGTTTTTCAAGTCTTGGGTCAAAATTTTTCTTAACATTTAGACAAAATTTGAAAATTCCTTTAGAATAAAACTACAAGGTGTATTTTAGGGATTATTGTAATGAGTGACGAAATTAATCAAAAAGTAACGAACATTTTTTCAAGGCATAACAAGGATTTGCCACCTTCTACAAAAGAAAAAGTCAAGTTTTATGCGGGTTTTAATTATGTCCGAATTGACAGAGATTCAAACGGAAACAAGTTTAATCCTGATTTGCTTTTGCAATATGCGTCAAATTGTCACTACATCGTGCGTGTTATGAGAGAAAATCACGGCGAAACTGTACTTTATAATTATGATGTACCGAACGAGGATTTGTTTAAATTTATCAAGTCTTTTGAGGAAAATACACTGGATGGAAAAATTATTGAGATTGATAAGTATTTTCCGGAAGAGTCAGCATAATAGAAAGTTGTAAGAATGAATTGTTTTTTTAGAGATTATCACGAAGCCTTATATAATTGTAATAAGCCATATCAGTACGTGGGCGGGGAGTTTTTGTCTTTTAATAAAGATTTTGATGATGCAAAAGTCCGATTTGCATTTGCTTTTCCTGATAAGTATGAAATAGGTATAAGCAATCTTGGGGTGCGAATTTTGTATGGACTTGTAAATCGTCATCCTGATTTTATGGCGGATAGAGTTTATGCTCCGGAACCGGATTTTCAGCCGAAAGTCCTTTATGGATTGGAAAGCAAACGTCCGATTAAAGATTTTGATGCTGTCGGTTTTTCTCTCCAATATGAAATGGCTTATCCGACGGTATTAAAAATGCTTGAAATGGCGGGAATTCCTTATAGAAACGATGATAGAAATGACGATGATCCGATAGTTATGGCGGGTGGACCTTGTACGTTTAATCCGTTGCCAATGGCGGATTTTATTGATGTGTTTATGGTTGGCGATGGCGAAGACACTATTCTTGAGGTTTGCGAAATTCTTGAAAAGACGAAAGGCATGCCTCGACAAGAACGTATTAAGGCTCTTTGCGGGTCAAAATATGTTTCTGAAAATCCGCTTGACCATTTTCAACAAGCCTTGCATTCCGATACGGGACGTTGGTCAAAATCCATCGGGGGAACAGTTACGAAAAGAATTGCCGAACTTAAATACGAAACGGCTTTAAAAGAATATCCTATCCCGTTTTCATCTTCGGTTCAAGATAGGGCTGTTGTGGAAATTCGTCGAGGTTGCGGTAGAATGTGTCGTTTTTGTCAGCCGGGGCACGTAACTTTGCCTATCAGAGAGCGTTCTGCGGAAGATATTATAAAAATTGCAAAAGAACTTGTTAAAAATACCGGTTACGAGGAATATTCTCTTTTGTCGCTTTCGTCAAATGATTATAAAAATATTAATGAAATTATAAAAGAGTTGGCGGTAGATTTTAACGAGAAGAAAATCTCTGTTTCTCTTCCGAGCCAACGCATTGACGGATTTAACCTTGAGCTTGCAAATCTTGTTCAAAGTGTTAGAAAATCAACAATGACGCTTGCTCCTGAGGCGGGAAGTCAGCGTTTGCGTGACGTAATTAAGAAGAATATTACGGAAGAGATGATTATAAAAGCCGTCACGACGCTTTACGAAAACGGTTGGTCAAGGATTAAATTTTACTTTATTTGCGGACTTCCGACAGAAACTCTTGAGGATATGGACGAAATGGCTGAACTTTTCAGAAAGCTTCGTTATCGTTGTCGATTGATAAAACAAGAAAAGAATTTGAAACACGGGCTTGATATAACCTGTACTCTTTCGATTTTTGTGCCGAAACCGTTTACGCCGTTCCAGTGGTGTCCGCAAATGCCGCTTGATAAAGTGTCGGAGCATATTAAGTATTTGAGAGAGCAGATTAAAACGATTAAAGGTGTGAAAATTAATTACCACGAAACGTATGTGTCGCAAATTGAGGCGGTTTTGACACGTGGTGACGACAGCTTGTGCAAGTATATAGAGGCACTTTATAAAAAAGGTTGTTATTTGGATGCGTGGATTGAATATTTTGATAAAAATGTATGGTACGATACCGCAAAAGAACTCGGGATAAGCCTTGAAGAGCTAGCCCAACGACAGTATGGACTTGATGAGGATTTGTGTTGGGACTTTGTGAAATCCGGTGTTGACAAAAAATGGTTACAAAATGAGTATTTGGCTGCGTTTGAACCTTGTAAGTCCGAACATGTTGTGCCGACTTGCGAAAAACAGTGCGTAAATTGTGGGGTTTGCCCGAACTTGAAAACTCATAAAGTGCTTGCAAAAACATACAAAATGAGTGATGAAACCGCAGAAAAGTTTAAAAAGTTGAATATTTTTGAGCATGTCGACCCGTCGACGGCTCCGCATATAAATAAAAATATCTACAAATACCGAATAAAGCTTACAAAAACGGGTATTTTAAAATATTTTTCGCATCTTGATTGGCAGAACACGTTTTTTAAAGCCGTTGCCAGAAGCGGTTTGGATGTGGCTTTTTCGCAAGGATATAATCCTTCTATGAAAATTTCAATGGGGATAGCCTTGCCACTTTTTGCGGAAAGTCGTTGCGAATTAGTCGATATTGAACTTTACGAAGATCTTTCGGAAGAAAATCTCAAACTAAAGTTGGGAAAAGTTCTTCCAAAGCAAGCTGAAATACTAAGTATTGTTAAAATTGAAAAATCGGCTAAATCTATTGATACGACTGTCGCTTGGGCGGAATATAAGATTTCGATTTTTGATGAAAACCTTTACGATTTTGATAAATTCAGGTATAATACAGACAGAGTTTTATCTTCCGAAGAAATTTTTATCGAGAAGAAAAACAAAAAAGGTTTACTTAAAAAAACAGACATCAAGCCTTGCATAAAATCTTACGGATTTGAGGGGCACAGTCTGTTCATATTACTAAAAACCGGTCAAATTACCGAAGAAAATTCAATACCGTCCTTGAGAGCGGATGTGTTAATGAATGTTATCGCACCAAACGTCACTTTCAATATTGAACGAATAAGGTTTTTTGACGAAAGTTTAAGAGAGTTATAAGGATTTAAAAAATGGCAAACAACAGAAATTTTAAAGACCAACAGCAGGGAAAACGAATTATTATCGCAGAACGTGATAATATTGCTGCAGTGTTGGAAAACGGAAAAGTAACAGACTTTTTTATTCACAGAGGCGAGGTTTTGCTCGGTGATGTTTACTTGGCAACGGTGGATAACATTTTGCCGAGTATTGATGCTGCATTTGTCAATGTCGGAACTGACAGAATGGGCTTTTTGCACGCACAAGATGTTATGGGTAAGGGAACTTTGAAAGAAAAACTTACTCCGAAACAGAAACTTATTGTTCAGGTAGTAAAAGAACCTACAGGGCACAAAGGTCCTCGTGTAACGACAGAAATCAGCCTTCCTGGAAGATTTTTGGTACTTATGCCTTATGAACCGGGGGTTAGCGTAAGTAAAAAAATTGAAAACTCCAAAGAACGTGCAAGATTAAAAGCTATTATGAATTTAATCAAGCCTGTCGGCGTGGGTGTAATTATCAGAACAGAAGCAGAAGGTCAATCAGAAGCCGATATTCAAGAAGATTTAGAAATCTTGTTGGAAAAGTGGAATAATATCATTACATCTGCAGAAACTCTAAATCCGCCAAATCTTGTATATAGAGATCAGGATTTGTTGTACCGTGTCATCCGTGAAGCTTGTACGGAAGATGTTAAGGAAATCGTTGTTGATACTGCGTTTGCCTTGAGCAGGGTTCAAAACATTCTTCAAAACTGGCACATGAATAAAAATGTTGACGTAACCCTTTATAAGGGAACTGAACCGCTTTTGGTAGCTTATGATATTCATAAAGAAATCAAAGCTGCCTTGAATATTAAAGTTAATATGCCGTCCGGCGGTTATTTGTTCATCCAGCAGACGGAGGCTCTTACCGTAATTGATGTTAACAGCGGTAAGTTTACAAGTTCGTCAACTCAGGATGAAACAATTTTGAAAACGAATATTGAAGCAGTTCACGAAATTGCAAGACAGTTGAGATTGAGAAACATCGGTGGTATGGTTATTGTTGACTTTATTGATATGATGAGCAGGGCTGATAAGCTTGCGATGATGGAAGAACTTGAAATCGCTCTCGAACCTGATAAGGCAAAACCGCAAGTCGGTCAACTTTCGGACTTGGGTTTGGTTGAGTTAACTCGCCACCGCCAAGGTCAATCTTTGTCAGAAATTTTCACAAAGAAATGTCCGCACTGTCAGGGTACAGGCTACTTTATGAACGAGTTTAACTTTGCCACTCCGACAGCAGAAGGCGAATATCGTGCAAAGGCTGCGAAGTTGAAACTTCCTGTAAACAACTTCAAGAAAAATAACAAAAACAATAACAAACAAAACGAAAAACCACAGGCAGAAGAAGTATTGACAGAACAAATTCCGACACCTGTCCCAACTCCTGAAATTCAGGTTGAGAACCCGTCTGTAGTTGCGGAAAAAGAAGTTGAAAAAATCGAAAAAGAAACAACTAAAAAACGTAGAGGCAGAAAAACTCGTTTTGACAAAGATAAAAATGCCGAAAAGGTTGAAACTCCGCTTGTTGTAACCGAAGAAGTTCAGACTGCTGGTACTGTATTGAAGGCAGGGGAAGAGATTAAACCTGAAATTTCGGAAGAATTGATTGAAGAAAAACTTAAACAAGCTGAACCGAAAGAAGAGGCTAAAGAACCTGTTGAAGAAAAGCCTTCAAAAACCACAAAAGGTAAAAAAGAAGAAGTAAAAACGGACGAAATTTCTGCAACTGAGGAAAAGACCGAGGCTGAACCTCCGACAGAAGAAGTCGCGGAGGAAAAACCAAAACGTACAAGACGTCCGAATAGAGGAGCTTCTAAAAGAACAAGAACTCGTAAAACCGTAAAGGAAGAAAAAGTTGAAGAAGAATAAGATTATTTATTTAATAATTATTCTTGCAGGTATTATGATTTTGACAGCGAACGCAGGAATTTGTGCCCAAGATGTGGCACAGCATGTTCCTGCTGTCCCTGCTCAAATTCCGACCAAGCCTGATGAAGGCTTGCAGCCTGCCATTACAAAATTCTTTATCACAATGATGGGAGTGTTGATTTCTTCTGTCATAATTTGGGCAGGGCTTTCGTTTTACAACAAGTTTTTTGTAAAGCGAGGGCAAATGCTTAAAAATAATGGCGAAGAAGATTTGAAAACACCTAAAACTATTGATGATGCGGTTTTATTTTTTATCAAAAAAAACAAATTAAAATAAAAAGGATTTAAATTATGAAAAAATTCACTGCGGGCGGAGCTATCGGAATGCTTTTGACACTTTTGATTATTTCTTTGTTGTTCATCTTGATGATGCCTACCTTGAAAAATACTGCAACGTCGGGAATTTCCGGTTCTTCTGTTGATACAAAAAGTGTAGAAGAACAGGTTAATAAGCAGGTGGAAGAAATTCAAAATATGCGTCAACAAGCCAATCAACAGCCTGTTGATACTGATTACTAATCCGACGCAAACACTTTCTAAAGAATATATTCAGAATTGAAAAACTTTTTTAATAAGTGCTATAATGGCTCTATGAAAGAAATTAAAAAAGTTATATTGTGCGGTTTGGGTGCTATCGGAACTATTTATGCTGACAAGTTGGAAAAATTTGATGCTGAAAATTTCAAAGTTCTCGTGGATGAGGCTCGCATAGAAAGATATAAAACAAATCCGATAAAATTTAATGGCAGACAGTTGAATTTTGATTATATTTTGCCGTCACAAGAGGGTTTTAAGGCAGATTTAATTATTCTTGCAACAAAGTTTGCAGGGTTGAAAGACGCTATTAAAAATATTAAAAATTTTGTAAAAGAAGATACCGTAATTTTATCGCTATTGAATGGCGTGACGAGTGAGGATATTATAGCGGATGTTTACGGCAAAGACAAAATGCTTTATTCGTATTTTATCGGGCATAGTTCTGTAAGGTGCGGAAATTCTGTTACTCATGATGATGTGAATACGATTGTCTTTGGTGCAGAAAACAATTTGGGCGAAAATGTGGTTGCTGTTAAAAACTTCTTTGATAAAGTCGGGATTAATTATAAAATTCCTGATGACATCAAGCGTTCAATGTGGTTGAAATTTATGTTGAATGTTTCGGCAAACCAGCCGACTGCGATTTTGAGAATGACGTTTGGTGATATGTTTGAAAATACTCATTTTATGAAGTTTGCGGAAAATATTATGCGAGAGGTTCAATCAGTTGCAAAAGCCGAAGGCGTTCTGAATACTGAAACTATGGTTGATGAGGCTTTGAAACACCTTAAAACTATGACTCCGGATGGCAAAACTTCAATGCTTCAAGATGTTGAGGCTGGGCGAAAAACAGAAGTCGACATGTTTGCGGGAACTGTCATTGAACTAGGAAAAAAGCATGGAATTTCGACACCATACAACAAAATTCTAAGAGAAATGATTGGAATAATTGAGGAGTACCAAGACCTTCATCGTCAAGAAGTCGTGCGGGTTTAGTCCTTGTCAGTGTCCTTTTTAGGATTGTAAACTTTTCTTAACAAAAGTCTTAAAATATTAAAGATTATCTCAAAGTGTGCCGTAGATAAGAATACTAGGATAAGAATGTTACTAAGATAAGCGAAAGGACTTAAAGGGTACACAAAATGGGATTGGCAGCATCACAAGCAAGATTTTTAGCCATAACTTCCAGAAAAGCCAGTTGTGAATTTCAGTCTATGCAGATTGCACAACAGAAACTTTCGCTTACTCGTGAATTGGAACAGGCAACAGAGGACTACAACAGTTCTCTTGATGCTACAAAATTGGTTTATGACCCGTCAGGCGAAGGCAATACAACATTTGATTTCTCTTATGACTTGGTTATGAACCCATCGGAGGTTAACAACTATACGCCGTTTATGATGTCGAGATCTGACGGTAGAATTGCTTTGAATGGCAAAATGGCTCAGGCTGCAAAACTTGCAGGGATTCCGCAAGAAGGTGGCGAGCCCAGCAAAGATTCATTCAATAAATTTATTGAAGCGATGGTTGCAACAGGCGGTATGACAGAAACTGCTGCAATCGGAGTTCGTAAAACCGGTTATCAGAGATATGCCGGTCTTGGTGGTGAGCTTTTGGACAAAACTCAAACCATGGATATGAATTTGAGCAACTTGATTAACTACATCGACTTGAGAGCTGGTGCAGCAAGTGCCGGTGTATTAGATAAAGGCAACGGAAAATATGAGTTCGGTGAAGATTACGAATTGAATACAACCTTCCCGAAATACAATTCTAACAATGCAAACGACCATTTCTATGCTTGGAATAAAGACCATACAGAAGTTACGGATTATGGTAAATACAATATTGAATTGTCAGAATCACTCAACTTTAAAAAAGAATCAAATTACTTGAGTATTAACGGCACAAGGGTTTCAAACTCAAACGGTTCTGCGTCATACACGTTGTCTGATTTGTTGACAAAAGATATTACACTTGCATTCACAAAGAAAAGTAAAAAAGATGACCCGACCACTATGTGGAAGAAAATATTGGGCAATTCAAGTTCGTTCTTGAACGCATCAACAATTCTTGACGGCAAAGCTGACTTGATTTCGTTGATTGGTGTTGAAAGAAACAAAGACGGTAATTATTATTACAATAACCAAAAACTTGATAGTGATGACAGATTAGTTTTGGATGCCTTGAATAATATGGTAACAGGTTTTGCAAAAGTTTTGAATGTCGGCGATTCCGATGCTGATGCTCAAGCTTTCAACTATGCAATTCAAGAAACTTTGGCATTGTTAACCCGTTCTAAAGATTTGGGCAGCACAACATTTGTAACCGATACTTACAAGGCTTGTATTGACGGTTCAAAAGACTATAACTGTTGGGTTTACAAGAATTCTAACAAATCTAATAACGCAAATACGAGAGCTATCAGCCTTACTTCGTTGGCTGAATCCTTCTTGACTTTGTACGCAAACGGCAAGAACGGTTTTGAGCCGAACGGTAACAACTCAACACCTTACTACATCACGGATTCTGCGAAAGATTCTTTCTATGTAACGGATGATCAGGGTTACTTGTTCTCGGTAGATTTGACAGGTGATAACAAACAAACTACAGCAGACTTGTACAATACAGAATACTACAGCATTTTGTTCAACTCATTATGTAATAACGGGTGGTACGAAAACAGCTACATTGACGATGAAAAATACTTGCAAAATGCTTTGCAAAACGGTCAGTTGTTCATAACCTCTCTGAACGAAAATGACGGATATTGTTATCAACACAGATATAACAGCAGCACAACAACCGATGTAAACTTGGCAAGCGGTCGTACTTGGCACTTCAATGATTACGGATATTTGACTGTTGTAACCGATGAGGATGCTATTACTCAGGCTGAACAAAAATACACTCAACTCAAGAACAAAATCAACTACAAAGAAGAAGAACTTGAGCTTGATATGAAACAGTTAGACCTTGAAATTTCCTCACTTCAAACCGAATATGATTCCGTCAAGGGTATGATTTCCAAGAACCTTGAAAAGACCTTCTCGCTCTTCCAGAGTTAAGCTATGAGCCGTAGTTCTTAGTTCCTGATGTCCGTAACTTTAATCAAATGCCAGCCGAATTGCGTGTGGACAGGTTCGGAAACTTCACCAACTTTCATTGAGAACGCTTTTTTCTCAAATTCCGGAACCATCTGACCGTGGCTAAAATAGCCTAAAGCTCCACCATTTCTGCCTGACGGGCAAAGCGAATACATCCTTGCATAGTTTTCAAAACTTCCGCCGTTGTCGATATCTTTTTTTATTTGAACGGCTTCTGCAGCAGTTCTGACTAAGATGTGGCTTGCTGCGACTTGAGTTGTGTCAACGGGTTGGTCGTTGTAGCCCCAAGATCTTGCAAAACTTACCCCTGTCAAAAGTATGAGTATCGCTAAAATTCTAAATACAAAGTTCTTAATCATAATGCTCCTATCTTGTCGTACGCTCCTGACATTTGGCAGTAGTATTTCGGGATGTAATCCACCCCGTAGCGGGCTGCGATTTGTGCAATGTCGGGTGCTGCCGAAATTATAACAATCTTGCTGTTTTTGTACTCTTTGAACAGTTGAATTTGTCGAATAAACCATTCGCCCGCCATTAGCGGTAAAAAGTCCGCCTCCATTTGCATATCCGTGAGAATTATGTCAAACGGTTCGTCTTGAAAAAGTTCCAATTTTTCAACGCCTTCTCTGGCGGAAAGTACGGTTTCGATTTCGATTTCCTTTCCGGCAAAAACTTTTCTCAAAGCAATTTTGTGGAAATCAACCCATTTTTGCGAGTCATCAACTATCAAAATTCTTTTCATACAAAAAGTTTAGCACAAGATTTTTTTATTAAAAGGGGGCAATGGTGGAGTGCCCCCGAGGTTAATCGAGCGGAACGACAATAACGTAGTCGTTGCCTTCTCTGATTTTTGTAATCTTTGACAAATCTGTGTCGTCGTCAAATGAAAAACTCTGAGAAATTCTCACGATTTCGTTGTGTCCGTGCTTGTTATGTTCCCCAACCGCAGTAACCATTAGCGAATTCCCGTTAGTGTTGACTTCGACATTCTTCTCGTCGTTGTCAAAAGGTCGCAAATCCACGACAATTCTGTAGTTATGTGGAGTTTTTTCAACCTTGATGTATTTTTGAATATCTTTTTGCGACATTTTTTCGTGCTTGAATTGTCGATTTATTATTTTGTCCATTTGACGCTCGTCGTTCATCATCATTTTTTCAACTTTTCTCATCTGTACAGATGGGTCAAGCATTCTTTTAAAGTGCCAATCTGTCACAACATAAAACGCTGCAAACGCTCCGAAGAAGACTAATAATGCGATAAAAATTGACTTGCAAATCGGATGTTTGCACCAAAAGCAACCATTTCTGTTTTCGTCCATAGTGAAGCTCCTTTCTTACCTATCAAAATTATAGTACGTCAAGAAAATAGGAAAGGTCAATTAGTCGAGAGGGTATATCATGGCGGGTTGCGGAAATATCCAAAGTATGTTATACTGATATCATGGTAGTAAAAGGAGGGTTAGGAAATGGCGAAAATCTTAGTTACAATGCCGGACGCATTTTTGGACAAAGTAGACGGGCTTGCAGAAAACGAGCAACGCACAAGGAGTGAGCTAATCAGAGAAGCTCTCAGAAGCTACATGAGAAAAGCAACCCTTAGGCAAACGCAAAAAGCAGACGACAACGCAAAAATTTTGGAAAATCTGCTGGGATAAACAGTGAAGCGTGAGGCAACATTAAAAACATGTCATTCTGAGGCACGCAGTGCCGTAAGAATCGCATTACCGTCACATGCAACGATGATGCGACCCTCACAGGGTGACATGACTTAAGAAGCGTGAAGGACTTTTCACTCTTCACAAGACTTTATGGCTCAAAGTCTAGCCACGGCAGGAATTACGAATACATCTTCAATGTTCTTTCCAAGTTTTTAGAAATTACACTTTTGATTGTTTCGTATTCTGTTTGGAGTGCATTGTGTTCAGTGTCAAGACGACGGATAATGTTGTCGTATTGCTTGTCTTTAGATTCAATATCACTCAAGGTTTGCTTGTACTTGACTTCTGCCTCAGTAATAGCCTTTTCGTTTTCTTCTTCTGAAATATCCAGAGCGTTTGAGTAAATTATTGATGTCCAAGTGTATTCTTTGATGCCTGTACCGTTTTCTGTAGGGTTGGTGTAATTTACACGCTCCATTGTGACAACACGATTTTTGAGGGCATAGTTTATCCATTCGTCGCTGTTCATAAGCCCATCTTCCAAAACCGTCCAGAGAACTTTGCCGTTTTCGGTAAGCCCGTTAGTCGGGGATTTAATGTTGTCGCCTGAAATTACGCCGTCACTTTTAGGGTCGTGTTCGCCGTTGTCAACACCGTTAATAGTAACTTTGTAGTTGCTTGCACCGTTCATCCTGTGCCACAAGTTGATATACCATTGACCTTCGTCAGATTGTTGGGTTTGGTCAAGGGTGGTTATTTCTTCGTGGAAATCTTTTTCGTCCGGTTTTTTCGGTTCTTCTTTCTGCCAATCTTCAAAGGCTTTTTTCCACTTATCATTATTTGGGACTTTAATTTCAGTCTTCTTTTTCAATTTCATGTCTTCTTGGAAAGACAAATAAAGGTCATCCAGTTCCTTATTGGTTGTCCCCAAGCTGTTTCCGCCAACATGATCTTTTAATATGTAATACATGTCAACAATTTTGTCTTTCAGTAATTTCTTTTGCTTAACTCCATTTTCGTCATAATAGTAGTCACTCAATAATTGTTCTTTTTCTGTTGCATTTTGTTGCAAATCTTCACCCATTAAACCGGAAGCATAATAGGTGTTATTAGGATTGCTAGTATCTATAATTGCTTTAGATACGGGTATTAAATCAGGAGTTTTTGAGATATTCGCATATTGGATGTCGTCATAATCAATATTAACGTCTTTACCTGTTGACGTTTTCATTTGCTTTTTGTCAGGGTAGTTGGCAGAATCATACGTATTACCGTTGCCATCCTGTGCCAGCCATTGATCTAATAAGTGAGCAAGAACATGAATATAACAACCATAACCTTGTTTTTTTGCTGCGGCACCGCAAAGACCTTCACCTTTTAAAAATTTTTGATAAAGTTCGTCGTTGGTGTCATATTTCTCTTGTATATCGTAAAAATCATCTTTATTCGGACGTTTTGCCTGCCATTCGTCGTATGCTTTTTGGTATTCATCGTTTGCTATGCTCAATTTACCTTCATTAACAACTGTTGTAACTTTTTCTTCAAAAACGTTAGAAAATCCGTATTTTTCAAGGAATTCGGAGATATTAGCACTTTCTTTGTAATTTGTAGCATCGAGTTCTGATACAAGAGCCTGCCCGTCTGTGTTTACCAATGTATACTGATTTTTTAACGGAGCATATTGGCTCAAGGCTGCCCCGGTAAGTTTTGTTTTAACTTTGTTTCCGCTTTCATAGTAGGTTGAGAACATCATCTTTGTTTCATTCAAAGAATTTAGGTATTCTTGACTTGCTTGAGAAGTTTTTGTGGAAAGGGCAGATTTAGCGTTAGTAATAGTCTGAGAACGCAATTCGTTATCAGACAATCTGGAGGTTATGCTCAATAATCTTGCTTGTGATGCTGAGAGCCCCATGCTTTTGTACCCTTTCCGTAAAGTTAATTCTTTACCCAATGGTTATCGGCATAATGGCGGGATTTCTTTAAAAATTTAGAGGAAATGTTAAGAAAGGTGAAGGTTTTTTGATTAGGTTAATAGGTTAATAAGTCAATAAGTGAATAAGTTCGTATAGTTCGCTTCGCTCAAAAGCAACTTTGGTGCGTAGCACCAGATTTGAACTTATTACCTTATTCACCTATTTACTTATTAACTTATGTTGGTGGGTACTGTCCTCTATACTCGATTACACCACCCAAGAAAAAAGAGTTGAATGTGCCTTTCAACTCTTATCTACCTGTGTTTATTTACGGGTTGACGGATTAAAGAATATCAGCCATGCTGCTGTTAGGGTACCAAATGCCGCCGCACCTCTCAGTGCGTTGCCTAGTCGATACTCAGGTAGAAAATGTTTTAGTGCTTTGTAGCTCTCTTTCAATTCGTGATTATTTGCAAGCTCATACAACTTGTTGGACATCAAGGTTCGCTTTCTGCCCATTGCCTGTTGCATATTTTTATATAAGGTTTTTACCTCCAGCCCGCTGTGCGGTAACGTTTTCATACGTTTTAATCGTTCCTTTTTCACTGCCGCCAGTGCTTCTTTATACTCGTCTATCGGAAATTCCAAAAGTTTTCTGATTTTAGAGTTTTGGTTGCTCAATTCTATAAACTGCTCTCTCAAAGTCACGCTGTCCGGCGTAGCTTGAAGGTTCTTCTTCACAATACGCAGATTTTTGGCGATGTTTGTCAAACCGTTTTCTTCGACCGCTTTTCTCAAAAACGTCTTTTTGTTGCTTAATCTTTGCGTCAAATCAGTATCAACTTCTATCTTGTTGAATTTTTTTGCCCACGCTTTTGCTGCTCTTTTAATGCTTTTGTCTTCGGAACTTCCCGACTTTCTGTAGGTATCTCTGCCTTGTAGCAGATTTTTTAATGCTGATTTCTCTTCTTGTGACATGTTCTGCTGAATTTCAGGGTAAAAAGTTTCGTCAAAATATTGTTGATTTTTTGATAACAAGGTTTTCAACGACGGTCTTTGCGGCTTGCACATTGCCCCAAAGCCAAGACCCATAAAAGCTCCGGCAGAAATCATCGACACAGGATTTACCGATAATGAACTTTTCTCCATTACTACAACTCCGTATATAAACTCCTAATAAACCTGTCCACAGGTTAACTCTTAAAAAATATTTTTGTGGGTTTTTGAAAAATAAATTTACAACTCGTAACAATTCGTCCTTCATTTTAGCCCATGATATACTTTAGGTAGAATAAGCAGTGGTGGCTTATAAATCATTTTGGAGAAATTATGGAACCTATTTTATCGGTAATTATTACGACGCATAATATTGTTGAAAAAGATAAGGTTGACGATTTTAATCTGTTGATTACTCTTTTGTCAAAACAAACATATCCGGAAATCGAGATTATTGTAATCGATAAGGCTTCGACTGACGAAACTAATGTTTTACTAAAAGATTACAAAAATAAAGGATATATAAACTTTTTCTCAGAACCTGATATGAATAAGTTTGACGGCTTTAATAAAGGGGTTATGAGGGCACATGGTAAATATGTTGCATTTTTAAGTTGCGATGATTTTTGGCATGATATTACGGCTGTTCGAGATATCATGACCTTTATGGAATCTAATAATGCTGATTTCGTTTATTCTCCGGCATATTGTTGCTATCCTACAGGATATGTGTATTTGTTCCCGCCGCTTATACATGCCGCTTTTCAGGTTATGCCGTGTGCAAGACAAGGGATGATTTTTAAAAAATCCGTTATTGAACAGCTGAATTATTTTGATACAAAATTCGCATATTTTGCTGATTTTGATCTGATTATAAGAATGCTTATGAAAAGATTTAAAGGGTTTTATTATGATACGAATTTTACAACATACAAACTTTGTGAAAGTATTGAGAAAAATCCTGAAAAATGTACACAGGAATGCAAACAGATTTTTTATAAAAACTATAGAGGTTTAACCGCGTTGAATAACGATATTCTTGATAAAATGGTGAAAACTTCGGAGTTTCCGCAAGAATTGCTCCAAAAGTTGGCTGTTTTGTATCCGCCGGAAGAACGTCAACAATTTTTAAATGATTGTGAAGAAGTTCATAAAAATAGGGTTGAAGCGGTTGAGGAAGCTGCAAGCCTTAGTGAACAGCAACAAACTTAACTGTTTGCAAAATAATATTTGTGACGTATGATAGATATAGAGTTAAGATAGAGAAGGTTAAGAGATAAATTATGAAAGAACAAAAAATTGCCGTTATAGGCACAGGGGTATGGGGCAGAAATATTGTCCGTAATTTTTATAATTTGAATGTCCTTGATGTTGTTTGCGATCTTGATGAGAGTAATCTCGCAAAGGTTAGGGAACAGTATCCGGGGGTAAAAACAACAAAAGATTTTAATGAAATTATTAATAATCCGGAAATTACTGCTGTTGCGGTTGTTACTCCGAGCCACACGCATTTTAAGGTAGTTAAGGCTATGCTTGAAGCCGGTAAAAATGTTTATGTTGAAAAACCGATTTCAACTGTCGCTCAAGAAGCTAAGGATTTGACAGAATTGGCTCACAAAAAAGGGCTTGTGCTTATGGTTGGTCATTTGTTGCTTTATCATCCTGCCGTAAACAGATTAAAAATGCTTATTGAAGAAGGTGTTTTGGGCGATATAGTTTATGCCCAAAGCGACAGATTGAACGTAAATTTCTTTAAAAACGATAGAAGTGTCATGTGGGATTTAGCTCCGCACGATGTTTCCATGATGAGTTATGTTACGGGTAAAGACCCTGTCAGAGTAATTTCTGCGGTCGGTTGTTCTTCCGAACGTAATGATATTATGGATATTACGCATATCACGATTGAATTTCAAGACGGTATGGTTGGACAAATTTCTGACAGCTGGATTACTCCTAAAAAACATGTACAACTCCTTGTCAGAGGTACAAAGGCTACCGCTATTCTTGATGATACTGTTCAAGAAGATAAGCTGGTTATTTATGATAACTACAAAAAGGACACATTACAAAATATAAGTCTGGATTATCTCGAAATTGAGCCGCTTAAACTCGAATGTCAACACTTTATCAGTTGTTGCGAAACAGGCAAAAAAGCTCGTTCAGACGGTGATAACGGATTTATGGTAACTGCAATTCTTGAACAGGCTGAAAAAGTTATGCTTGGTGACAGAAGAAAAAAGCTTGATGAAGTTAATTTTGCGTTGTCCAGAACAAAAAAACAAGAGGTTAAAAAATAATGGATATAAAAAATAATACAGCAAATATCGTGTCTTTGAGCCGAATTCTTATAGCATTTGTTGCAATCGGACTTTTGTTCATCCCGACAACTTGTGCTTACGTTTGGGCTTTAGTTTTGACTATTATTGCATTTGCAATGGACGGGGTTGACGGCTATATAGCAAGAAAATACAACCAATCCTCCGAACTCGGTTCTGTGCTTGATATTATGGGCGATAGAATTGTAGAAGCTTCGTTTTGGATTGTTTTTGCGGTAATGGGTTTGTTGCCGGTGTGGTTCCCGATTGTTTGCGTAACAAGAGCTTTTACGACTGATAGCATAAGAAGCGTGGCACTTTCTAAAGGGATGACGGCTTTTGGTGACAAGTCAATGCAATCTACGGCTTGGGGCAAGTTTATTTGTTCTTCAAAATTTATGAGAATTAGTTATGCTGTTGCAAAAGTCGCTGCATTCGTGCTTTTGATTTTTGCAAAAATTCCGGCTTTGCCTGTAGAAACTGCTGATACGACAATGACGGTTGCTGTTGTGCTTTCTTATATTGCAATTATCTTCTGCGTAGTGAGAGCAATTCCTGTTGTTGCAGAAAGCGGAAAGTTGTTTGACAAGTAAGGCGGGCGATTGTGGCGAAGTTGAATATTGTTTTATATGAGCCCGAAATTCCTCAAAATACAGGAAATATTGCAAGACTTTGTGCTTGTACAGGTGCGTCACTGTATCTTGTCGGAAAATTGGGATTTTCTCTTTCCAGTAAGTATACAAAACGTGCAGGGCTAGACTATTGGGATAGTGTTGATTTGCATAAAGTTGATACGATGGATGAATTGTTTGAAGCGAATAAAGGTGCTAATTTTTATTATCTGACAACTAAAACAAAACGATTGTATACTGATATCAAATTTCAGGACGGCGATTTTATCGTGTTCGGCCCTGAAACGAGAGGTTTGCCGGAGGTTTATGTAACCGATAAAAATGCTTTAACCATTCCTATGCGAGAAGGTCAAAGAAGTTTGAATTTGTCAAATTCCGTTGCAATCGTGGCTTATGAGGTAATTCGACAAAATGGACTTTAAAATGCCCGAGAGGGATGAAAATTCTCATAAAGGAACTTTTGGTAAGGTTTTAAATGTTGCAGGCTCGGATTATATGTCGGGGGCTGCACTTTTATCTTCTCTTTCGGCTTTGAAGATAGGTTGCGGGTATTCGTTTTTGTGTTCGACAGAAAGAGTTATCAGTGCAGTTGGGGCACAAACGCAAAATATTGTTTTTGCTCCGCTGAAAGATTTGACGAAATTGGTGAGAAGTTGTGATGTTTTATCAATAGGTTGCGGGATGTCCACTTCTGACGAGGCAAAAGAAATTTTTAAAACGACATTAGTGAATGTCGGGGATGTCCCTGTTGTTGTAGACGCAGACGGGTTGAATATTTTGTCACAGCTTGAGGGTGTCAAGTTGCCAAAACAGCTTGTTTTAACTCCACATCCGAAAGAGGCATCTAGGCTTTTGAACATTTCTGTTGAGGAAGTTTTGGCAGATATGGAAAAATCAGCAAGGGCGATATCGCACAAGTTTGATTGTGTTACCGTGTTGAAATCACACAGAACGATTGTTTGTTCAAATGACGGTGAAATTTATAAAAATACGACGGGTTGCAGTGCATTAGCAAAAGCCGGCAGTGGGGATGTCTTGTGCGGAATGATTGCAGGATTGTTGGCACAGAAAATGACGCCATTTGACGCTGCAAAACTCGGAGTTTATTTGCACGGGCTTTGTGGCGAGATTGCAGCAAAAACGCTCACTGAATACTGCGTTTTGTCTATGGATTTGATTAATGCGATACCCGATGCGGTAAGGTTAATTTCCCCTCTACCGAACTGTTAAGGATAGAGAAGAAGAAATTTTATTTCTTTATCAAATTCCCGTTTGAGTCACATTCGCCGAGACAATTAAAGTCTTTGTCATAGAGCTGGTATATTGTATTACTGAATATCCCGGGTTTACCTTTTTTTTCTAAAATGCGGCCGTTTTTTAGATACGTAAATGTTCCAATTTCTCCGTTTGGATAGTCAGTTCTTATGTGCTTTCCGCTTTTGGGGTCAAATAGTTGAGTTTGTACTCCTTTTGAGGTTTTGCTTATGTATTTGAGCTTTTTCCCATTTTGGTATATCCATGTCCTTGTACGGTCTTTGTATTTTTCAACCCTCTTTGTTCGCACTCCATTTTGATCATAGGATTCGGTTGCGGTATAGTCTTTCTCCCAACTTGTAGCTAGTTTTAGATGTCCATTCGGATAATAGTTAGCTGCAAAAGTTATTTTCCCGTTTTCATATAATAGAGATTTAGTGATTTTGTCTTGTTTGTCGTATTCTCTCAACAAAGAAAGTTTGCCGTTTTCTTTGTTGTATTGCTCTTCTTTAATTATTGTGCCATCTGCTCTGCACCAAGTTTTAGCGCCGTATTCGTTTTTTTCAATCCATGAACCGTCTTTGTTGTATTGTATTACTTTTCCGTATTCCCCTTCGACCTCAACCCATTTGTTGTTTTCTTTTTTGTAGTGGGTTTTGGTTTTTTCGTCATAATATACACCTTCTTTATAGGTGTTTCTCAAATTTTTAGGTTCATTGTTATTGTTTTTAACAGGTTCTGAACCTTTTTTATTATCCGCACCTTTGCTTTTATTATTTGTGCCTTTCTTCACCGGAGCAGAACCTTTTTTCTCTTCAGCTTTTTTCTCATTATTACCCGCATCGTCTTGAACAGGTGCGGCACTTCCGCCACGTTTTGTTTTATGTGTCGATCTTATTCTATCCAACCATTTTTGTTCTTGTTCTTCGCCGTTATTTTTATCTTCTAATCCGCCGGCAATCTTCACTTTAGCTCCTGCAAGCAAGTACATTTTGCCATTTCTTTCTTTAACTGTGCCTTCAGGATTATTCGCTTTGAAATCCTCAATCGCTTTATTAATTTCTTCTTCCGTCGGCTCGTAATCCTCGTTGTCAGGGTTTTGGGCTTTAAGGGAGCGAACAATTAAATCTTTGAAATGTTCACCTTCTTGAACTGTATAGTCATTATAAGCTTTCTGCTCGGTTTTGCCTTCATCTGATTGCTTATTTGGTTTTGTTTGAGCCTCAGGTTTACCCTCTTGTGTTGCCACTTTTCCTTCGTTATTTGCAGCCTCAGGTTTACCCTCTTGAGTTGCGGCTTTGGGCTTATTGTTATCTCCTCCCGCTTGTGTCTTAGTACCTTCCTCTGTTTGCAAGTCTTCTATACCATTCCCGTCATCAGCATAATCCCCGTTATCAACAACAGAGTCTGCATAATCCTGTTGCTGTACGGTTTCAGCTTTTGTCTTGTTATAAGTCGTGAAAATCGGTTCTAAACGTTTATCCTCAACTTTTTTAACGCTCTTATCTCCTGCTTGTGCAGTTCCAAATTTGATTTCCGAAATTCGAGAAAACATTATTATACCTTTCATCTTAATTGCACATACATGCGCACTTCGTATCTATGTATATATAAAGTATTTGCAAATTATAGAATTGCTAAATATTATGATTTGTGCGTTACAAAATTTAATGAAATGTGTAAAATGAGGGCTTTGCTTTTTTTATAAAAAGAGTAAAAGAAGGGCGGGGTTGTGAAACAACCCC
>OLGZ01000077.1_pt1 | contig 89273 bp, 74 predicted proteins | sample 1605981 | NCBI WGS metagenome assembly OLGZ01 (sample SAMN03283291) | human gut metagenome | biome: human-associated habitat; material: feces | host: Homo sapiens | place: Peru | collected 2012
AACACCAGCCTTCCAAGCTGGATACGTGGGTTCGATTCCCATCACCCGCTTTTTTTGTACCCGTTTTTAAATAAGAAGGAGGCCAAGAATATGAAAACAGCAATTACAATCGCCGGAAGTGACTCTAGCGGAGGCGCAGGAATCCAGGCTGATATCAAGACAATGATCACCAATGGAGTATATGCAATGAGTGCGATTACTGCATTGACAGCGCAGAATACAACAGGTGTAACTTCTATATTAAATGCAACACCGGAATTTTTAGGACAGGAGCTTGACAGTATCTTTACAGATATCTATCCGGATGCCGTAAAGATCGGGATGGTTTCAGATAAAGAATTGATCAAAGTCATTGCAGCGAAACTGCGTCAGTATGAAGCAAAGAATATTGTAGTAGATCCTGTTATGGTAGCAACAAGCGGAGCGAAGCTGATCAGTGATGATGCGGCGGATACATTGAAGGAAGAATTATTCCCGCTTGCAAGTGTACTGACTCCGAATATTCCGGAGGCAGAAGAGTTGATTGGAAGAAAGATCACAAGTGCAGAAGAGATGATCGATGCGGCGAAAGAAATTTCAGAAAAATATCACTGTGCAGTACTCTGCAAGGGTGGACATAACTTAAATGATGCGAATGATCTGCTGTATGCAGATGGAGCGTATCGCTGGTTTAACGGAAAAAGAATTGATAATCCGAATACTCATGGTACAGGTTGTACATTGTCTTCTGCGATTGCTTCTAATCTTGCAAAAGGATTCTCATTGGAGGAGTCTGTAGAGCGTGCGAAAGAGTATATCTCCGGGGCACTTGCAGCAATGCTTGACCTTGGGAAGGGAAGCGGTCCAATGGATCATGGATTTGCTATCCAGAATGAATATACAAAAGAAGCAGAGGCATAAACTATGGAAAAAAGAACATCATTATTTGAGAACGGATTAATCTGGTTTGGAGCAGGAGTCTCCATTGCTGAGATTCTTACAGGGACATATTTTGCAGCTCTTGGATTTGGCAGAGGGCTGGCAGCCATTCTGGTAGGACATGTGATTGGATGTATCATGTTGTTTCTGGCTGGAGTGATTGGCGGTAAGACAAGAAAAAGTGCCATGGAAACAGTAAAAGACAGCTTTGGAAGTCATGGAGGACAGCTTTTCGCAATCCTGAATGTGCTTCAGCTTGTCGGATGGACTGCAATTATGATCTATGATGGAGCACTGGCAGCAGGAGGCATCTTTACAGTAGGACACTGGGTATGGTGTCTGGTAATAGGTGCACTGATCATTGTATGGATTCTGATCGGAATTACGAATCTTGGAAAGGTAAATACAGTTGCGATGGCAGCACTTTTTATTCTTACATTGATTCTTTTTAAGATTATTTTCTTTGACGGAACTGTAGTTACATCCATTACCGATGAAACATTTTCCTTTGGAGCAGCAGTAGAACTTGCGGTTGCCATGCCATTATCCTGGCTTCCGCTGATCAGTGATTATACAAGAGAGGCGAAAGAACCTGTGAAGGCAACTGCAGTCAGTACAGTTGTTTATGGAGTTGTAAGCTGTTTTATGTATCTGGTTGGAATGGGGGCTGCATTGTTCACAGGAGAAAGTGATATCGCACAGATCATGGTAAAAGCAGGACTTGGAATCGCAGGTCTTTTGATTATTGTATTTTCAACAGTCACAACCACTTTCCTGGATGCTTATTCAGCAGGTATTTCAAGTGAATCCATCTTTGCAGGACTTAAAGGAAAATACGTTGCTGTAGTTGTAACAGTGATCGGTACTATTGGAGCAATTGTCTATCCGATGGACGATATCACAGATTTCCTGTATCTGATCGGCTCTGTATTTGCGCCAATGATCGCAGTGCAGATTGCAGATTTCTTTATTCTGAAAAAGAAAAAATCGGAAACAGGATTCGATTGGTGTAATCTGTTGATCTGGCTGACCGGCTTCATTTTATACCGTGTTCTGATGAATATTGATATGTTGCTTGGAAATACACTTCCAGATATGGTTTTGACCATTCTTCTTTGCATGATCGTGGCAGCAGTAAGAGGAAGAAAGAAAGCATAGCCTCTTAAAGGTCAGCGCGAAGCATGACCTTTGCTGTAAAGACTCCATCTTCATAAGTAAAATTACAGGAACCATCGTTCTTTTCTGCCATTCTGCGGACAGACTGGGTACCAATTCCCAGCCCTTTACGCTTGGTAGAATGGAGCAGATGGTTCTTTTCTTTGATGATTCCATCAAAATTATTTTCTATCCGAATTAAAAGAATAGAAGCAGAATGCTGATAGATTTCCAACGATATCTGCTGCTGTGCAGCGGCAGTTTTGCGACTGGCTTCCAATGCATTTTCTAATAGATTGGAAAGGATAAGACAGAGATCCATTTCATCTACAGAAAGTTCCTGAGGAAGATCAGCACGGGCATCAAATGGAATTTCTTCTTTTTGAGCAAGCGCATAATAATATCCAATCACGTTATCGACAGACTGATTTTCACAGAAGTGATAATCAAGGGTTGGAATTTTATCCATTGCATTTTGCAGGTATTCTTTGATCTTTTCTAAATCACCGTCTTTGGCCATGGCGGAAAGTTGTATAAAATGATGACGAATATCATGTCGAGCCTGTCTGGCTTCTTCAATCGCACTTCTTAAATTATCATATCGTTCCTGCTGTACAGAAAGAAAAAGATTTTCCTGCTGAAGTTTTTTGTTTTTATTCAGGATATTAGCCATCATTAAAAACATTGAGTAAAATAATGCAAGGATGAGTAGAAGAGCATAAACAATCACAATGTATCCACGCAGAAAACGCTGCGTGTGCAGGATAGTGTTATATTTTGGAATCAAAGCAAGGTTCAATCCGATGACCAGAACCGGGAGAATCCAAAAAACATACCAGGTCTGAGCAAGATTTTCATCTTCTACAATTTCTTTGACTGAATGGGAGGCTGGGTACCATATGAGAAGGACAAAAAGAATGCAGAAAAGATTATACAGGATTCCAAAAGTAGAAAATCCAGAAAATGCAAGGTGTTCAGAACCAAAATTCAACATTGCAGAAGCAGCTCTGGAAAGGCTGTTAAAGCAGGCAAAAACTGCACAGACGGCAAGATAGATGCTGACAGATTTCCAAAGTGGAATTAATAAAGTGTTATGATATAGAACAAATAGAACAAACAGCAGAGGGAGAAGAACAGATCTTGTTGACAAATGGAATCTGCAGCATGAAAAACCGCAAAAACAAGAACATATAATAAGAAGCGGGAGCGTCCAGGCAGCCAGCTTCTCAGGTGTTTGCTTCAGAGATGATCTTACTGGTAGATAGGCAAGCAAGATGCCCGGAATCAAAACCGTAAATTCCAAAGTCTGGAAAATTAAAGTCCGCATCAAAATCCCTCCTTTTGAAATAGATAATCTTCTGCAATATCATCAATAATAGCGATTAACATACGAATATCCTCCCTGATTTGTATCTATTTAAAATAAATACAAACGTTTTGACATAGGATTAGTATACCACAGAATGACGATTCGTGCCATTTTCAGACAGTTTGTGCCAAAAATATTGAAAAATCTTGTATCAAAAATATAATGATAAGAAATATGATTGCCGATAATATAGCAAAATACAAATGAGGAGGAAAAACGGATATGAAAGCAATAAAAAGGATAATGGCAGCACTCATATGTATGATGATAACGCTTACAGGGATTCCGGTCAGTGTGAAAGCGGCGGATTCCGGTGGACAATGGGCACAGAATATGGAGACAGGGGACGAATTATTTATTACACTGGAAGAAAATACGAACTATCGTTGGAATGTCAATGATGATGCAGGAAAAAGTAGTGTTGTTCATCTGGATACTTCGGAAGGAAATAATTGTCGTTTCCGTTTCGATCATATAGAAAATGAATGGTATGGAATTAAACATATTAAAGTAAATGGAACAGACCGTTTCGCAGATGTGGATGGTAAAAGTAAGGACAGCGGTGCAGTCCTTCATTTATGGGAGTCTTCAGACAGTGAAGTAAAGGGAAATAACCACCGCCAGTTTGCCTTTTACTATATCGGTAATGATGCAAATGGAAATGCGAGATACTATATTAAGAATAGAAACAGTGGAAAATGGATCGGATACGAAGGAGAATTGAATAATAACAATCCAAAAATCATCCAGACAGATGAGAAAAACAGAAAAGTCTGGCTGATCACAAAATCGGTGGTTCCGCTCACAGGAAAGGAAACTCAGATTTTAAAAGGTGGAGATAAAAGTGTTGTTTCTGAAATCTATAAAGCAGAAACACATGAAGCAATAAACAGGCCTTCAAATGAGTCGCTCCCAGGAACGCAGTTACTTTTTCAAGAACAGGGGATCGCCAGTAAATGGAAACTGGTTTGGTATCCAGACTATCAGGCATATCGAATTGAAGCTATATCGGATGGAGAGAAAGATACCAATTATGCGATAGATGTCCTGGGAGAATCAGGTTGTGTAAATACAATAGTACATATTTGGAATAAGGAAAGTTTTGACAGAAATCAAAATACCAGCCAATTGTGGCGTTTCTTTAGACAGGATGATGGAACATATAAAATCATGAATGCCAGAAGCGGTATGTATCTAAAAGAGGGGGTTGGCGAGACATGGATTGGTCATACAGCGACGGCTATGAATGTGTCAATTTTGGCAGGAAGTACAAATGATACGGCTTACGGTTACGCAGATGAATGGATGGCAGATATTCCGGATGATGCACTATTATCTTCTGTAAATATTCCGGCAACACATGATACAGGAACAGCAGGGGTTGTAGAAGACCTTGTTGCAAGTTTATCATTTACATCTTGTCAGAATCTTTATTATGATGAGCAGTTGAATGTGGGAGCACGTAGCTTTGATATTCGTGGAAATGCAACAAAAGACAATGCTTCTGCGGCAGACGTGAAGATTATACATGGAGGTGATACATGGCAGTGTCAGGAAAAAGACGGAAGTGATCTTACATTACAGTCAATCTTTAATACATCACTTGCTTTTTTGGAAAAACATCCTTCAGAAACAATTATTCTTACAATAAAACCGGATGATGGTTCTACAGTAGGAATGGAGCATGCAGTTGCAGAATTTGTGAAAAATCATCAGGATAAAGTATACACTGATGGAGATATTCCATCCATGAAAGAAGCACGTGGAAAAATTGTACTTATCCGAAGATTTAAATTGACTCAAAATTACGAAGCCTGGCAGACGCGTGCAATGGGACTTGATCTTACCAATTGGGATGATGTAAGTTATAGAGATTATAAGTATGCATATAAAACATATGATGATGGAAAAAATCGAGTGTATATCCAGGATGCATATAATACATATGACTGTGACATTTATTCAAAGAAGTGGGAATATATAGCAGGAACAATGAAACAGACAACAGGAATAGATACAAGTCATCCAATTGATTCTAATTCATGGGTATTTAATTATACTTCTTGTGCAAATGGAATTCCGTTGAATATGACAAGAGATATCAATTCGGATTTATATAAAGATAAGGAGAACTGTATTGATAACAGATTCCTCGGAACAGTAATGCTTAACTTTATTGATGAACCAATGTCACGGTTGATCTATGAGACAAACAGTAACATGATATTTGAGCCAAAACTTCCTACACCGGAAGTAGAAGTTGAATACGGTCAGACATTGGCGGAAGCTTCATTAAAAGGGATTGAAGATGCACCGGCAGGAACATGGAGCTTTAAAGAAGCAGATCATGTTGTGACAGATCAGGAAGTGGCAGATCAGACAAAATTTGAACTGACTTTCCTGCCGGCAGATAATAAAAAATACAAAAGAGTTACTATGTGGGTTCCGGTAAAAGCAGTGGATAAGGCAGAAGTGATCACAGATGATATCGGATATGACGAAAGTACTATAGTTGAAGGCAGCGCAGTCAGCAGTGCACAGAGAATCATTGTCCAGGCAGAAGAAAAATCAAAGACATATGGAGATGTGTTGACCAACGCAGATCTTACATTTACGATCAGTGATTCAGAAAAGGATAAACTTCTTCCGGGAGATACAGTTGATAGTCTGGGACTGACATTGAAAGCAACAACGATCGTACAAGAAGATATTCTGACAGGAAGTACAACAGATGCGGATGGAGATGACATTCTTGGAGCATATGGAAATGCAGGAAGATATGTGATCGTGAAAGACAATGCGACAAATAGTAATTATGATGTAGTAGTTCTTCCGGCATTCCTTAATGTATCACCAAAAGAAGCCGAGGTAGAATGGAATGCAGCAGCACAGTACACTTATACAGGAAATGCATGTGGAATAGAAGCAAATGTGAAAGCAGACAGTCTTTTGGAAAATGACAGCTGTGCAGTCAAAAAACTGCTGAATGCGGAGCATACAGAAGTTGGAACTTATAAAGCACTTGCAATAGGACTGACAAATGAAAACTACATTCTTTCCGGCAGACGAGTACGTGTATGGGAATATGAGATTTTGCAGGCAGATCCGGAAGTGACTTTCCCGGCAGCAGAAGTGACTTATGGAGACTGCTTAAAGAAAGCAACACTTTCCGGTCAGTCGGGAGAAGGTGTATTCCGTTTTGCAGATGATACGACAATGCTCACAGTAGCAGAGGATCAGAGTGAACATGAGATAATCTTTACACCGGCTAATCCGAACTATAAAACAGTTACGGCAAATATTCCTGTAACAGTAAAAGCAAGAAAAATCACAATCAGCCCGAAGCGTACAGAGAAAGAATACGGACAGAAGATTTCAGAATTTGCATGGGCAATCACATCCGGAAATCTGGTAGGAGAAGACTCACTGGATGATCTGAATGCAAATGTATCACTGACAGCTGGTGATGCGGAGAAAGAGACTTGTGTGGTTGGTACTTACGAAATAACAGAAAAGAATCCGACAACAATAGAAAATGCAAATTATGAAGTGACATTTGAACCTGGAATACTGATCGTACAGCCGAAACCAGTAGAGGTTAAATGGAATACAGATGGAAAAGTGATCTATACAGGTAAAGAAGCAAATGTATCAGCAGAACTGTCAGGCACATTGTTTAATGATGATTGCAAAGCAGTAGTAGAAGGTGGAAATGCTGTAGAGATCGGAAACTATACAGCAACTGTTGTCGGACTGACAGGTGAGCAGCGTTACAATTATGTTCTTCATGGAGAGGATACAGACTATCAGATCGATTATCAGATTGTGAAGAAAGAAGAAACAAAGAATCCAACTGATTCAAAGGAAACACCGACAGATACTGCCGGAAAGAAACCAGCAGGAACTTCAGTGTCAGGAAAACAGGTGAAAACAGCAAAGACAGCAAAGACAGCAAAAACTGGTGACAGCATCAGCTACATCTGGATTCTGATGATTGCAGGATCAATCTCAGTGATCGGTGGAATGATTTATGTTATTAGAAGAAGAAAACAGAAGTAAAATTAAAGTGAATCTATAAACAATAGATAACAAAAAGGTGTCAGGCATGTGGGGAAGCTGCTATTTTAAACTTCGGCCTGACACCTTTTGTTGAAAAAAAGATGAAATTAGTATATTATGAAAACAGATGCGGTATATCTTAAACATGTAATAAAAAGTGTTTCTGACCGCAATGTGTTGAGAGAAAAGGAGGGTAAGAAATGAGTGAATTAAGTAAAAAAGCAAGAAATAGAACAAGAGTCCAGATGGTACTGACCATGTTGGTTATTGTCTCCATTATCAGACAATTCTTTCTGGGAAACTATCACAATATGTTTCTTGGAATTCTAACATTGATTTTGTTTATGGTGCCACAGTTTATCGACAAGAAACTTGGAGTGACAATTCCGGTTGGTCTGGAAACGGTTATTCTGATCTTTATCTTCTCAGCAGAGATACTTGGAGAAATCAATGCATTTTATGTAAAGATTCCGGTATGGGATACTATTTTGCATACAACGAATGGATTCCTGATGGCGGCAATCGGGTTTGCGCTGATTGATTTATTCAACCGAAGTGATCGATTCTCAATTAAGATGTCCCCATACTTTGTGGCATTTTTTGCATTTTGTTTTTCAATGACAGTTGGTGTTTTGTGGGAGTTCTTTGAATTCAGTATGGATTGGTTTTTCGGACTGGATATGCAGAAAGACTGGATCGTTCCGGCGATTAATTCAGTGAAGCTGAATCCGACAGGCGCGAATATCCCAATCCATGTAGATGTTCAATCTGTTGTAATCAATGGTGAGACTTGGAATCTGGGCGGATATCTGGACATTGGAATCGTAGATACAATGAAAGATCTTATGGTGAATTTTGTCGGAGCTGTTGTATTTTCTGCAATTGGAATTTTATACCTGAAGCATCGCGGAAAAGGGAAATTGGCAGCTTCATTAATTCCACAGGTGAGAGATACGGATGCAGAAGCATCTGAGAAATAGAAAACGTAAAGGACAGATCGATGAACAGTCAAAAAGAAATCAGAAATATAAAGATAAAAAACCAGTTGGAGCTCTGGCTGTTCTGTGCAATTATCGGTGCAGTTGCCGGCGGACTGGTCTGGGCACTTTTGAAGATCATGGCAGTCGGAATGAATCTTATCTGGGAATGGATTCCGGAACGTTTTTCATTCCCATATTATACGATAGCGGTCTGTGTGATCGGTGCATTTTTTGTCGGTGCCTTCCGGAAGATGTTCGGAGATTATCCGGAGGAAATGGAAACTGTTATGGCAAAAGTGAAAACGGAAAAGCATTATGACTATAAAAATATGCTTGTCATGATGATTGCGGCAGTGCTACCACTTTTGATCGGAAGCAGTGTAGGACCGGAGGCCGGGCTTACCGGAATTATCGTCGGAATGTGTTACTGGGTAGGAGATAATCTGAAATTTGCTAGACAGCATACGAAGGAATACTCTCAGATTGGGGTAGCAGCATCCTTGAGTGTTTTGTTCCATGCTCCGTTATTCGGTTTGTTTGAAGTGGAAGAGAACTCTTTAGAAGAGAATAATTCAGAACAAACTGTCGTTCCGACGGGAATTTCATCAAAGATATTTATTTATGGAATCGCAATTGCAGCAGCAACCGGTATTTATGCAGGATTATCCGCAGTATTCGGTTCAGGACTTTCAGGTTTTCCATCCTTCGATGCAGTAGAGATCGGAAAGATGGACTATGCATTAATACTTCTCTATATTATTGCAGGATGCGTGCTGGCAGTTTTTTATGAAAAGACACGTCAGATAACAAAGAAAACAGCAGGAAAGGTACCAGCAGTTCTACGGGAAGTTCTCGCAGGAATTTGTCTTGGAATCTGTGGAACGTTAATCCCGGCAGTTATGTTTTCAGGAGAAGAACAGATGGGAGTGCTGATGAAAGAGTACAGTAGATATCTTCCGTTAGCATTGATCTGCATAGCATTTTTGAAAGTGCTTCTCACAAATATTTGTATACAGTTTGGGCTGAAGGGAGGACATTTCTTCCCGGTTATCTTCGCAGGTGTATGCATGGGATATGGAGTAGCAATGTTAATCTGCGGAAATGCAGAGAGTCATCTTGTTTTCGCATCGGCGATTGTTACAGCGGCGCTTCTGGGTGGAACGATGAAAAAGCCATTAGCCGTTACAATGCTTTTGTTTCTATGCTATCCGGTGAAAATGTTCGTATGGATCTTTGTGGCTGCGGCAGCAGGAAGCAAATGCCTATCCTTATTTGATAAGAAAAAGGTGGAAAATAAAAATTCCGTTGAGTGAAAACTCAGCGGAATTTTTTTACCCTTTTAGAGATATCTTCCAATTCTTCTTTGGAAAGCTCCGGGAGACGCTCTAATTTATCCAGGAACATCATTGCCGTTTCACGACGCTGCATCTCTACAATCTGTCCGTAATAATTGACAACAACACCGGTTACGATCGCAACAACAAAGATGGTATAGATTGTGATGAGTACCGAAACCAGTTTGCCAATGAAAGTTATGGCAACAATATCGCCGAATCCGGCGGTGGAAAGTACCGCATAGCAATACCAGAGAGCATCTCCATAGCGGTTGATGTCAGGCTCTACCAGTTGAATGATGGCTGCGGATACAAAGAGAAATACGATATAACCGGAAAGAATCTGGGTTGCTTTGGTACGTTTTAGGATCATCCATAAAAGTTTTAGTTTTTTCATATATTGACAGCTCCATTCCATAGGTCTTGATATATCAGATAAATGGATTATATCATAAAATGGACTACAAAATAATATTTAGATTCCTAATACTTCTCTTTTCTTTTTCATATCCATTACGATCTTCTCACCAAGAGATGTCGGATTCACATCAACAACCATTGAGGAGTGCAGCGTTTCTTTCGTATCCTCTTTCAAGAATTTGATTACCTTTGGTGCGCCGTGGATCGGGGCTTCAATACAGTGGTAGGAAGTGATTCCCATCAGACGGAAGCCAAGTGCAGCATCGATTCCCTTTTCATTCGACCATTCCGGAGAAGAGAAGGCAAACGGCATCTCATAGAGATTCTTTTTGAATTCTCCGGCGATTCCGGCGAAGATACCGGAGCTTCTGGTATTATCAATACATTCTCCGACATGCCATACCGGTGGCATATTATCTGATTCAAGGAATTCTCTCAGTCCGTCACCACATTTGCCATAGGCGAATTCAGAAGTCTGACAATAGCCCATTTTCATCAGTGGGAAGGAAGCGCAGCCGTTTGTGATGATTAGAACATTATTTTTCAGAAGTACATCGCAGACATCAAGGACTGCTTTCTCATACATGATTTTCGGATTGTTACATCCAACCATATTGACTACACCGAGAATCTGTCCCTTGCGGATCGCATCAGCGATCGGGCCGAATCCGCCGTAATGCTTGTGGATGTATTCTACAGAGAATCCAACTTCTGCCTCGACTTCATAAGGCGGAATGAAGACAGGAGTTCCTTTGCGGGCCTCAAAGCTTTCAATCGCTCTTGTGACGATCTTCTCTGCAATCTCATGGATCTCATTTACATTACTGTGATGATGATCGAAACCAATATGTTCTGCACCAGGCAGTCGTGCAGAGTCGCTGGTTGTAACAACAGTTGTTTTATAGCAACGTGCTACGTCCATAATAGAAGGATATACTTCCTGTACGTCAGCGACCCATAAGTCAAGTGCACCGGTTCCGAGGACAAGTTCAGCAGTAACTGCATTGGAGAGAGGGATTACGCCATCATAACGGTACATTGCAGAGAGTCCGGAACAGCAGATTCCGTAGAACTGGATTCCTTTGGCACCTTTTTCTTTGGCAAGGTTGATGAACTTTTCGCTTTGTCCGGCTTTTACAATCTCTTTGACAAGAACCGGGAGATGTCCGTGAACGGCAATATTGACATAGCCTTTCTTGAGTGCACCTATGTTGACCTTGGAAGTCACGCGGTCTCCGACACCGAGCAGCGCATCTGTAGCGATTGAAGTTGAAACAACGCCGCTGAAAGTAAATGCAAGACCACAGCGGAGAAATTGCTTCATGATACTTTCCCAGTCTCCGTCTGTGGCGCATCCACTTTTATGATAAGCCTCAAATACTTCATGATAAGCACTGATTGGGAGGATATCCATTTCTTCCCAGGTCTTCTGACGCTCCGGCGGGGCGCAGGCTTTGATTGTCTGATATGTGTCAGGCTCTGTTCTGGATAAGTCGGCCAGCAGAATGTCAGTCAGATCTTTTGTTATATTTTTTAACTGTCTGTTTTTTGTCTTAATGCCATAGGCTTCAGCCATTTGACGAACCTTGTATTCGCCGATGATCGGGAGATCCAGCTTTCCTTCTGCGGCCCATTTGAGCATAAGGATAAGTTCTCTTGCATGCATTCCGTGCTGGGCAGCACCGGCAGCAGCACCGCGGAGAAGATTCCTTGCTGCAATGAGGTCAGCGTCAGCACCACAGACACCTCGCGGAGCCTTTGGCGTGATCTTACAAGGCCCCATATTACAGACACGGCAACATGTACCGCTCAGTCCGAAACTACATTGTGGCTGTTGCTTATCAAAACGGTCAAACGCAGTGTCCATGCCAATCTGTTTCATACGAAGAATCATTTCACGGACTGCCGGATCCGGAGTGTTCTCAAGAACATCCTGCTTAGAAGGAAATGTTTTCCGGTAGGCAGCAACAGCCTTCATATAATCTTCTGTGAAATCACCATCATGAGTATGGGTGTATGTATTTCCCTCAGCGTCTACATGAGTATGTGCCTCTCCGCTGACAGGAAGAAGCACTTTCGGTACGCCATTTTTGTCAAATCCAATGATTGCACGATGGTTGTGTGGTGCAATCTCAAGTGGATTTTCATCAGCTCCATGGTGACAGTGACCATGTGTGTGTTCGTGTGTATGTTCTGCTGTATTTTTCATAGTTAAAATCCACCTTTCGCTTAAATATAATACTCAATGGTACCTTCTTTTTTCATATGGAAGAGTTCAAAAATCTTGTCACGGATCCGAAGAAAATCTTCACTGGTCCGATCTCTGTCTTTTCCTAAAGAAATCTTAACGATCGCTTTGATCTGACCCGGATTCGTATCCATGATGACAACACGGTCAGCGAGGAAGATTGCTTCTTCAATATCATGCGTGACAAAGACGATGGTTTTTTGTGTGCTGTGACAGATGTTCAGGATATCATCCTGCAGTTTCATCCTTGTGATCGCATCAAGTGCTCCAAAAGGTTCGTCCATGAATAAGATTTCAGGATCAACAGCAAGTGCGCGTGCAATCGCAACTCTTTGCTGCATTCCACCGGAGAGCTGACCGGGACGTTTTTTTTCAGAACCGGAAAGTCCGACAAGATCAATATATTTTTGGATGATTTTTTTACGTTCTTCTTTCGGAACTTTCTTTGTCTCAAGACCGAGAGCTACATTTTTTTCAACATTTCTCCAAGGCAGCAATCCATAGTTCTGAAAGATCGTCACATAAGAAATAGATGGATGCTGAACCTCTTTTCCGTCAATTTTCACTGTTCCTTCCGTTGGTTTCAAGAATCCTGCCATTGTATTAAGCAAAGTGGACTTACCACATCCGGAAGGACCAAGAAGACAGATGAATTCTCCTTTTTCTATTCCGAGAGAGACATCTTTGAGGGCAGTCATTTCTGACTGATCCTGTGTAAACGTGATGGATAAATTTTCTACTTCTATCTGCATTTTACTTCTCCTTCTATCAGTCGAATCAAGGTGTCGAGTAACAGTCCAAGTACGCCAATCACAAGAATGACGGCTAAAAGAGCATCCGGGCGTAAACAGTTCTTACTGTCCATTACAAGAAAGCCAAGACCGGACTGAGAACCAACCATTTCACCGGATACAAGGAAGATCCAGGAGGTTCCAAGTGCCAGTCGTAAGCTTGTAATAATCTGTGAAAATGCTGCCGGTAATGCGATTTTAATCATGTAAGTACCTTTCCGGATCCCAAAGTTCTGAGCCACTTTATGGTAAAGCGGATCCAGGCTTTGGATCGCAGATACAGTGGACAGAAGAATCGGAAAGAAGCCGGCAATAAATATGATCACAATTGCCGGGACATTTCCAATGCCGACCCAGAGGACGATAAATGGCATCCAGGCAACCGGTGCAACCGGGCGCAGAACCTGAAGAACCGGATTTACATAAGAAAATACAGTTGGAAAACTTCCAAGTAAAAGTCCAAGGCCGATTCCAAGAACCACTGCTGCCAGATATCCGGCAAAGAATCGAAGCAGACTGATACTGATATGGGAAATGAGTGGCAGAGGGGAAGTGCTTCCCTTTAGGCCATTTAATGCAAGTTCACGAAATGCATTTACAACATCAAGCGGAGCCGGGAAAAGGGCTGAACTTACATGTGTGATCAGGATAAGCAGCTGCCATAGGATTAAAATGACTGCTAATGAGATAATTCCTCTTTTTATCTGTTTCATTCTTTTTATTCCTTTCCATCGGTTGTGTATACAAAGTCGTCATAAGTTGGTGGATTTTCAATCATGTGGTCAGAGAGCACTTTTTTGTAAAGATCATCGTAAGCTTCTCTTGTGATCGTCAGATCATCATAACTGATCCATTCCAGAGAAGTTTCCAGTGTCTTTGCATCCTGGCCAAGATAATTTTCGGCGATTCGTGTTGCTTCTTCTTTGTCCAGTTTCTTTCCGGCTTCCTGATATTTTTCAAGAAATGTCTGAAATGCCTTTGGATTCTGTTCGATCACATCTGTTCTGAAGATCAGACCACAGCAGACAGAATCTTCCCAGAGATCATCAGAACGGGACAGAACATTTCCAAATCCATTCGTTACAGCCTGTGCTCCGAAGGGCTCAGCGACACAGTAGCCGTCAATCGCGCCACTGGCAAGGGAAGATGGCATTTCGGAAGGAGCCAGCTGTGTCACCTGAATATCATCCAATGTAAGTCCGGCTTTCTGCAGTTCTTCTAACAGAAGAATGTAATGTGATGATTGGGTGGAAGGAATTGCAAAAGTCTTTCCTTTCATATCGGCCGGGGACTGGATGGAGTCGTTGACGACAATCACATTTCCATCTTTATGTCCAAGCGCAACAGCTTTGAGGTCAACGCCCTTTGCTTTTGCACTCATTGCAAGTTCGATCAGTTCGGAAGCACCGTCGATCTTCCCGGCATGCAATGCATCTGTCAGATCAGACCAGGAACTGAATTTTTGGAGTTTGATCTGAATACCTGATTCTTCTGCTTCGAGCAGTTCTTTTTCTTCAAATACAGGAAGCGCATGTGTGATTGGGAGGTATCCAATCGTGTAAGTTACGGTTGATTCAGTTTCTTTTTGATTCAACTGGGCGGAAGTGACCTGCCCACTGATAACCAATCCAACGAGAAAAGCTGAGATTGTAAAGATTCCAAGTTTGTTTTTTCTCATGATGTTCCTTTCTTTTTGTAAAATGTTAGTTGTCCGGTATCTTTCTGAAAATGAAAGTTTATAAACCTACTTAAAAGGTATGTTTATAAGTTAGACAAGAGTATATGATATAAAACATATTTTGTCAATAGGAATAATGTAAAATAAGGATATTAGTGTACAGAAGCGGAAGAAAACTAAAAAAGTACCGGAATTCCTCGACTTATGATTGTCAAAGAATTTCAGTACTTTCTTAACTATAGTTAGATAGAACAGTTACTAGAATCTACTGTACGGTTTTCATTTTGCTGCCTCTGTCAAGAATCTTGTTGAACCGACTCATGAAAGTGATTGTTGTAATCGCAGCAGCTACAATGTCACTGATCGGTTCTGCAAGGAAGACTGCAAATACTTTGTCCTGAATGAAGAGTGGCAGGATAAAGATCAGCGGAATCAGCAGGATCAGCTTTCTTAAGCAGGCGAGAAGCAGACTGACTTTTGCCTGTCCCAATGCCATAAAACTCTGCTGACATGCAACCTGGAATCCAAGGGAGAAAATACCTGCCATATAGATTCTCAGTGCCCATGCAGTGTATGTGATCAGGTCAGTATTGTTTGAGAAGATTCCGGCAAACAGCTTCGGAAACAACAGCATGATCAGCCAGAAACAGCCCGTGAAGATCGTACAGACTTTAAACTGTGTAAAGAATGCTTTTTTTACACGATCTTTATTACCGGCACCGAAGTTATAACTCATGATCGGCTGACCACCCTGACAGATTCCCTGCAACGGTAATGTGGCAAGCTGGCTGACACTTGTAATGATTGTCATAGCTCCAACAGCAAGGTCACCGCCGTATCTTGACAGGCTGGAAGTAAAGCTGATGGATAGAATACTTTCTGTGGACAGCATGACAAAAGTAGAAACACCAAGTGCAAGGCATGGTAAGATAACATCCTTTTGTAATCTGAAATTTTCTTTTCTAAGATGAAGGATCGTCTTCTTCCCGGATAAGAAGCGAAGAATCCAAATCGCACCGACAGCCTGACTTAAAACAGTGGCAAGAGCAGCGCCTCTTACACCGAGGTTGAATACAAAGATAAAAATCGGGTCGAGGACGATATTGATCACAGCTCCGATCACAGTAGTCATCATACTGATCTTGGCAAATCCCTGTGTTGTAATAAATGGATTCATTCCCATCACGATTAAGACAAAGATACTTCCAAGGATATAGATTCGTGCGTATGCTACTCCGTACGGCAGTGTCTTATCACTGGCACCAAACAGTGTCAACAGTTGTGGCGCGAAGGCAAAGAATACTACAGTAAGTACGATTGCCATAAGTATGAGAAGCGCAAAACAGTTCCCAAGAATCTTTTCGGCTGTTTTATTATCTTTCTTTCCCATAGATATCGCAGCACGCGGAGCACCACCGGAACCTGCAAGCATAGCAAAAGCGTTGATCAGCATAAGGATCGGTGTAAATAATCCAACGCCGGTTAATGCCGCGGCTCCAACACCGGAAATGTGTCCGATATAGATTCGATCTACAATGTTATATAGAAGATTGATGATCTGGGCGACAACCGCAGGAATTGCAAGCTGTGCCAGAAGGCGCGGAATCTTTTCAGTCTCCATCGCCTGAGAAGTTGATTTCATGTCCATAACGATTTTCTCCTAAATAGTTTTAAAGTCAAAGAAGATTATACATCTCATGTAAAGGAAAAAGCAATAAGAAATCCAAAGTCACTATTGTATCAGGAATAGAAACTTTGGATTTCGATATTGTCAATATTTTACCATATATGCATTACATGCTGCATTGCAAGGCTGACTACTGTAATTCCAACCCAGCAGGAAGCACCGAGAAGGATTGGATTTCCACCAGATTTGACCAGCTTCACAACATTGCTGTTCAGACCGATCGCAGCCATAGCCATGATAATGAAGAACTTAGACAGTTCTTTCAGCGGAGCAAATACATCTGCACTTACCCCAAGGCTCATGCATACAGTTGTAATGACAGCCGCAATGATAAAGTACAGGATGAACATCGGAAATGCTCTTTTTAAGCTGAACTTACCGGATGTTTTTCCGTCTTTTGCGGCTGATTTCGCACGAACCAGTGAGAGTACAAGTGTAATCGGAATGATTGCAAGTGTACGTGTCAGTTTAACTGTGACAGCAGTATTGAGTGTCTCACTTCCAAGATTCCACATGCTGTCCCAGGTAGAGGCGGCAGCAGTTACGGATGAAGTATCATTGATCGCAGTTCCGGCAAAGACACCGAAAGCATTTCCGCTTGTTGTGTCGAAGCCGAGTGCATTTCCAAGCACCGGGAAAAGTACAGCAGCGATAACATTGAAGAAAAAGATAACAGAAATCGCCTGTGCGACTTCTGTGTCATCGGCGTCAATGACAGGCGCTGTAGCAGCAATCGCAGAACCACCGCAGATGGAAGAACCGACACCAACAAGGATAGATGTGTTGGAAGGAACATTCAGTACCTTGCGGAGCAGCCATGCAATGATCAAAGAGGTAGAAATTGTACTGATGATAATAGGAAGAGACTGCTTTCCTGTCTGTAAGATAACTCCGAGATTCATGCCAAATCCAAGCAGAACAACAGCAGTCTGTAAAATGATTTTAGATGTCCATTTAATTCCTGATTCGGCTGTTCCTTTTTCAGTCCAAAAGCAGGTGATCACCATTCCGGCGAGAATCGCAATGACAGGTCCGCCGATTACCGGGAATGCTTTTCCAATCAGCCAGGATGGAATCGCAATCAGAAAGCAGACCAGAATTCCTTTGAAATTTTTCTGAATAAAATTCATGATAGTTTCCTCTCTTAAGTTTTTTGTTACTGTCGGCACTATGGGCGTCAGCAACTGTATTTTTATGAAACAATTATAGATTATAACACTGATAAACAATAAAAAAAAGTATATAAATTCTACTATCTATAGGATGAAGGTGTCTGTCCGGTTTTCTTTTTAAAACAAGAACTGAAGTAGTATTGATTTGAATATCCTACTTTCGCACTTATTTCTTTTAGTGAGAGGTTCGTATTTTTCAATAGATTACAGGCCGTTTCAATCCGAATATCTGTGATTACATCCGAAATATTTTGCTGGCGTTGTTTTTTAAACAGAGCACTAAGATGAGCCGGACTAATATGAACATTGTTAGCAATTTCATTTAGACATAAGGTGTTGTCTTGATAATGTTGGTGTATATAATTGATAGTAGCAGTACAAACATGTTCTTGACGACTCTGTGCTGAAAGATTAATTTTATCAGATATTGTCTGGCATAAACTAGAAAGCCATTGGAAGATCTCAGTACTTGTTGAAAAAGAGTCAAGGTGTTGATAGGTTTTAATAATGTCTTTTTCCATGTCATTGCTTCTAATGCCCATATCGCAGAGAAATTTTAGTAAATGCCCCAAAAGCTGATAGATACGTATAAATATAAATTGTTTGTTTTTGTAGTTTTGTGTTAATTCTTCTGAAAATGAAAGAATCCACTTTTCTATTCCGTCCAGGTCATTTTCGCATAAAAGCTGTATTAACTTTTCGTGACCGGAAACTTCATATAATTCAGCAGAGTAATCGTTGTCTATAGTATCACCAAGTGTAAATATGTTTTTCTGTGGAAAGAAAAAACGGTATTCCAGTGATTTTAATGCATTGGAATACGAAACAGATAAAGTCCACAAGTATTTGACGATGTTTCCTATTCCGATATTTAATTCGAAAAAGCTGTTTTTATAAAGTTGCAATAATTCTGTTAACAGATCATAAGACGTATTATAGAAGTATTTCTGATTAGAATAATTGTGAGCGATTACCAATACGATTTCGTCAAAACTTGTTAAAGTATGAATCAGTGAAAAGTGCTCATTGAAAAGTTCTTTTATGGTATCAGACATACTCATTAGTTTTATGTGATACTCTTCAATGCCTTTTTTTTCTTTGATGTCTGTTGCATTTTGTATTTGAATTACAATGGCCTGATAATAATGATAGTCAAGATTCAACTGAAGATAATCGGCATAATTTGAAAGTGTATATCGAGCTTCATCACTTGAAGATTGTATTAATTTATGAAAAAAATTATCGATCATTATAGGGCGGCTTTGTTTTAATATTTCAAGATTCCTCTGTTCTTTATTAAGCATACTAAGAGCATTGCGAATGATTTTCTTTAGATAAGAATAATCAAGCGGTTTTTCTATATAGTCAAATGCACCGAGTCGTATAGCTTGTTTGGCATATTCAAATTTATCAAATGCACTGATAAGTATTATTTTTATAGATGAATTAATCTTTAGTGCATTTTGTGCAAGAGACAAACCGTCTAATTGTGGCATTTCTACATCGGAAATAATTAAATCAACCATATTATTTTGCAGATAATCAAGAGCCTGCTGTCCATCATAGGCTTTGCAAGCGACTTCTGCATTTAAATCAGACCAGTCAATGTTGTGGCAAATACCATCAACAGATATATGGTTGTCATCTATAATCATAATTTTGTACATTAGTAGTCCTCCAGTAATTGCGGAATTCTTATATAAATCGTGGTTCCAGTATCTTTGTTGCTTTCAACTCTGAGTGTACCATGTCCCTGTAAAGAGGAACATATACGTGAATTAATGTTACTTATACCGAAATGTTTTTCGTAGTGAATTTGTTTGGAAACAATACCTTCACGGAGTTCATTTAGTTTCTCAGGAGACATACCAATTCCATTATCAGAAATCATGATTTCTATCATATCATCATCATATCTAATAGAAATATCGATATGCATATGGATTCCATTTCCTTTAAAACCATGTTGAATCGAATTTTCCAATATAGGCTGTAGTGTGAACTTACAAATAAGAAAGTTTTCTATTCCTTCTTCCATATCTATATTCCAATCAAATAAATTATCTTTACATAATGCTTCCATTTCCATATATAATTGTGCAATTTCTAATTCTTTTTTAATAGGAATCAGATCATTGGAGGTGCGTAACAATCCTTTATAAAAAAGCGATAAATCAGCAAGCATTTTATTCGCTTTCGTGATTTCACCAAATGACAACAAATTTTGAACAGATGCTAAAATATTATATAGGAAATGAGGATTGATTTGTGATTGCAGCAACTGATAATTTAGTTTTTCCTCTTGTATTTTTAATTGAAGGTTATTCTCAAAGCTTGAATTCAATTCTGAAATCATGTTAGCACAGGTGACGGTTAGTGAATCTATTTCATCCAAGTGAGTTGAAGAAGATGGAACTAACTTGTCGATCTGCGTCGAATCTATGACATCGTCCATTTTGATTTCCGACATAGAATGAGACAAATGATTGATTTTATTTGTCATTTGATCAGCCACCCAGATAATTGAGAGCATAGTCAGAGGGACAATAATCATGAAACAAATGAAAATCATTTTTACGAGAAAGGATGAACTTTGGCGTATATAATAATCAGGAGTTTCAGTAACAAGAAATAGCTGGTTATGTACCGGTGTGGAAATTATCTCACATTTATCATATGAAAAATGTGAGAGTCTCAAGTTTTGTGTGATTGCATGAAGTTTTTCATTGGATAAAGAACCCCCAATTTGTTTCTTATCTGTGCTTGATAATACAACACCCTCGGAATTTATTATATAAGAAAGAGAAGGATTGCCTTCAGAAAATGTGTTTAAGTAGTTGCTTAATTCTTCACTTGTTATGTGAACAGCCAAACAAGTTTTTTGTGAATTGATTTTTGCATACCTATAGCAGGAGAGTACTCCGGAAGGTTCTTCACCTTTGCTGACCATATAAGGGAAGTTAATGTCTTTGCGAAAAATCCAATTAGGAGTAAGCCCCTGTTTTGAAAAATCGCTCAACTGTACCTTATATTTTTTAAGGTCTGATAAAGAACAGAAAGTAAGCCCTTCTTTTGAAGCAAAACTATCATCAGGTAAAAAGATATTTACATGATAAATATTAAAAGAATCAGCTATTGAAGCAATATTATTCCGAACCGCAGAAAGTTTGTCGAGATAATTTGACATAGGTTGTTCTGCTGTTGTACATAACATACATAAATTAAAATGAATAGAATCTTCTAAATTTTCTATTTGAGTCATTCGATTTTCAAGCAGGTGCTGATTTTTTTCACAAGAAATTGCTGTTTCTTTCAGAATCTTGTCTTTAGCTATATTATAAGATATTTTATAAGATATTGTTCCCAATATAAGAAGGGGAAGTATGGCGCAAAGAATAAAGCAAATGATTAGTTTTAAGCGAAAGTGTTCTTTTATAGTATTGATTAGTGACGTAAATAGCTTCATATTATGGAACCGCTCCTTTCAGCTTCATTCTAATAAAAGAAATAATAAAACGCAATAATTTGATTTGAAAAATAAAAAAATTATAAAGTATGCGCAAAATAATATATTTATTTTTAAAGCATTATTTTCTATGATGATATTAACAAATAGTTGTAGATATTAGGTTGCATATTAAAACGCAGGAGGGAAAGAAATGAAAAAAAGAATAGTCAGTGTATTACTTATAGCAACAATGTCTGTTGGACTTTTTAGTGGATGCGGGAAGTCCGGAGGAAACACAGAGGTTAAGCAGAACGAGAATTCAAACAAAATCACCTTGATGACACAAGATACAACTTATGGAAAAGCTTTTGATGAATATATCCATAAAGCGGAGGAAGCAACGGGACTGGAAATTGAAACAATCGCATGCCCGACAAATACAGATGATCGTCAGGCAAAAATAACAACTATATTATCTTCAGGTGATGATAGCATTGATGTTGTTACAATTAATGATGAGATGATGAGTGGATTTAAAAATACAGGTTATCTAGAACCGCTTCAAGACACCGTCATGACACCGGAGATCATGGAAAATTTTCCACAGAAATATATGCAGGAAATGACAATGGTAGGAGACAATGTTTATTCAGTTCCTTGCTTTATGGATGTTCTTGCTTTCTGGGTTGATGAGGAAAAGATGGCAAATGCAGGTCTTACCGAGATTAAGACAAAAGAGGATTTTGAAAAATATGTAGAAGCTAATTCATCGGACGGTAAATACGGATATGGAGATGCGTGGGAAAAAACATATGTATTTAACTCTATCGGAACATTTGTGAATTTGTTTGGTGGAGACTACTACGATTGGACAAATCCTAAAACTCAGGAAGCTGTAAAATTCATGTATGATATGATGAAGAAAAAAGAGACACCTATTTCTCAGCTGGCAGATCAGTACGATCCAATGATGCAGAAATTTTTTGATGGAGAATATGCTTCTATCTTTATGTATGTAGGAGCAATACAGTCTTTTGTTAATTCAGGAAAGTATGGTCCGGATAAACAGCATATTGCCCCTATGCCGACATTTGAAAATAAGGCAGCTTATATTTCTACATGGGGATATGTTTTGAATAGTGCTTCAAAAAATAAAGCAGCGGCGCAGAAATTCCTCAAGTATGCTGCAAGTGAGCAGGGAGAACTTGATTATACAGAAATGACATCCAGACTTCCGGCAAGAACAGACGTGTTGGAAAGTGATGAATTAGCAGCAATGGATTTGCCTGGTTTAGATGAAATAAAAGAGTACGTGGACAATACAGAACTTCTTGCACGTCCTATGGCACCGCAGGCGATGGAGTTTATTAGTGAGATGGGATCTTTATTCCAGCAGTATGTATCTGACGAGTTAACATTAGACTCATTTTGTGAAAAAGCACAAAAGGCAGTTGATACATATGTAGTCAAATAATTAATATATTGTTTTACGTGTTTTACGGGAGGTAAGGACAATGAAAAAGAAGACAAAAGGATTGTGGATTGCATGGCTTCTGGTACTTCCGGTAGTGATTGTAAGAGCATTTACTACGCTCTATCCAATTATCATGACCTTTATAAACAGTACTTATGATATGAGTTTATTAAAAGGCAATAACTTTCAATTTATAGGATTAGGAAATTATCTTAGAATATTTGAAGATCAAAAATTATTATCTTCTATCGGATTTACTGTGAAATTTACGGTTGTATCAATGTTTTTCCATCTAGTATTAGGTGTGATTCTTGCATTAATGTTAAATATGAAGATCAAAGGTAAAAAATTCCTGCGTACAATAGTACTTATACCATGGGCAATGCCCATGGTAGTAGCGGGACTTGCTGCAAGATGGGCGTTTAATGATCAATATGGATTAATCAATGATTTGATTAGAAGATTTGTACCGAATTTTCATTATGATTGGCTTGTGCATGCAAATTCAGCTCAAGGAGCAGTTATTGCAGTTGATTTATGGAAGGACTTACCTTTCTTTGCAATTTTGGTGCTTGCCGCATTACAGTTTTTATCAGCAGATATTTATGAGGCAGCAAAAATCGATGGAGCAGGACCGGTACGAGCTTTTTTCTCAATTACACTGCCAAATATAATGAAGACAATACTGAGCCTTTCTATTTTCTTTACAATGTGGCGATTGACAAGTTTTGACTTAGTATATGCTATGACATCAGGAGGTCCAGGGGATTCAACATCTTTGTTAGCATATCGAATTATGCAGGAGGCTTTTACTAATTTGAATCTCGGATATGCGTCTGCAATAGCTGTCTGCCTGTTTATTGTTATGACAATTTTAAGTTTTATACAGCTTAGAGCAATCAAAAAGTTTGATTAAAATATAGAAGGGAGAGGTTGACAATGAAACCAAAAACAAAAAAAGTTTTGGCACCGATATTCAAATGGGGCTTGATTTTAATAGTTGCTTTTATTATTTTACTTCCATTACTTTGGATTTTTACATCATCTATTTCACCTGCTTCTGAGCTGTTTAGTTCACCGATTCACTATCTGCCAAAACATCCTACACTGGATAATTATATTAGAATTTTCACGCAGATGAATTTGGGTGAGAAGATTTTAAATACAGCAATTATTACTGTATGTTCGTTAATCTTATCAACAGTTATCTGCTTAATGGCAGCTTATGCATTTACTCGTTATTCAGGAAAAGGACTTACACTTGTATATGCAGCGATAGTGGCATCTGCTTTAATTCCGGGAATTGTAACAGCAAGACCGTTATATGATCTGATGAAAAGATTTGGATTAGTTGATACATTTCCTGGCTTGATCATCATGTATACAAGTGCATTGATTCCATTTACTATGTTGATTTTAGGTAATTTCTTAAGTGAAATTCCTATTTCATTAGATGAAGCAGCAGAAATAGATGGAGCGAATATGTTTCAGAAACTGTTTTATATCACGTTGCCTTTAATGAAACCGGCTATTGCAACAATATTAATCATTAATTTTATAAATTGCCTTAATGATTTATTCACTCCATTGTTTTTTGCACAAAAAATAGAAGTATTAAGTGTTGCTATTACAACTATTCCAAGGGAGACATCATATAGTATGCCATGGGATTTGATAAGTACAGTTGGATGTATTATCCTGCTGCCAATAGTTATTTTCGTACTTATTTTTGAGAAGCAGATCATGGAAGGTGTTATGGCTGGCGGCGTTAAGCAATAAGTGGAGGTGTGAATAATGTCAGATATTTTCAGATTAAGAAATGGAAGATCGAGAGCTATAAATGCTGAAAATCCAACTGGAGAAAAAGGAAAGGGTGGAATTGCAGCAAGTCATCTTGGCCCTTCAAGAAAAGGTAGTCCGTGCTTGAAAAATATTATGCCGAATGAAACGGTAGTATTAGCTGAAATGGATGGACCGGGTATTATTCAGCATATATGGATTACGGTTAATAATAAAACATCAGATGCGGATTGTTATGTACTCCGTGATTTAGTACTCCGCATGTACTGGGATGATGAGGAAGTTCCATCGGTTGAAAGTCCTTTAGGTGATTTCTTCTGCTGTGGTTTTGCAAGAGAATGTCTTGTTACATCTATGCCAATATCCGTAATTCCAAACAGAGGTTTTAATAGCTATTTTCAAATGCCATTTCGTAAAAAAGCAAGAATTACTTTAGAAAATCAACATGATAATCCAATTCCTGATTTCTTTTATCAGGTAGACTATTGTTTGTATGATGAGTTACCAGAAGATACAGCTTATTTTCATGCACAGTGGAGACGTCAAAGAATAACAGAACTGGCAAAGGATTATGTTATTTTGGATAATGTGAAAGGAAAAGGCCATTATATTGGTACATATCTTGCTCTGACAACACTTGAAAGATACTGGTGGGGAGAAGGCGAAGTTAAATTTTATATTGACGGAGATGAAGAATATCCTACAATATGTGGCACGGGAACAGAGGACTATTTTGGCGGGTCATGGAGTTTTGCTCACCAGGTAAACGGAAAGACGGTAGAACAGACTTATAATTCTCCATTTTTAGGATATCCGTATTATTCAGCACACGATGAACTGGTGCATAATCCATATCATAATGATGATTGTCCGCCAATGAGAGGATTTTATAGATGGCATCTGATGGATCCGATTTGCTTTGAAGAAAATTTAAAAGTTACTATCCAGCAGATCGGTGTATGTTATAAAGGACTATTTGAAAGACAGGATGATGTTGCCAGTGTAGCATATTGGTATCAGAGTGAACCGCATCAGGCTTTTAAACCGTTAATGAATAAAAAAGAGAGATGGCCAAGATAGAATGGTCTAAATCAGTACAAATTGAGTGTAATTGTAAATTTAAAATTTTGTGAAGCCCATGAAATAAGGACTTCACAAAATTTTTAGAAAAGAATTAGCACTCAACCCTTTACAGTGCTAACAATACGTGCTATATTCCTAATAGAACACAGGAAAAGCAAATTTGTGGTTCAAAGGAGGGAAAGACCATGAATATCAATAAATTTACACAGAATTCATTACAGGCAGTTCAGAACTGTGAGAAGATTGCTGCGGATAACGGGAATCAGGAACTGGCGCAGGAGCATTTGCTGTATGCGCTGCTGACACAGGATGACAGTCTGATTTTAAAATTATTTGAGAAGATGAACATTCAGGGCCAGCTCTTTATTAACAGTATCGAGCAGGCGATCGGCAAGAGACCGAAGGTACAGGGAGGTCAGGCTTATGTCGGTCAGGACTTGAATAATGTGCTGATCCATGCAGAGGATGAAGCAAAGCAGATGGGAGATGAGTATGTCTCTGTTGAGCATCTGTTTCTTGCAATGCTGAAGTATGCAAGCCGTGAGTTGAAGCAGATTTTCCGTGAATATGGCATCAGCAGAGAGGGATTCCTCCATGCGCTGTCAACAGTAAGAGGAAACCAGAGAGTAACTTCTGACAATCCGGAAGCAACTTATGATACATTGAATAAATACGGTCAGGACCTGGTAGAGAAAGCAAGAGACCAGAAACTGGATCCGGTCATCGGACGTGATGAAGAGATCCGTAATGTGATTCGTATCCTGTCCCGTAAGACAAAGAATAACCCGGTGCTGATCGGTGAACCTGGTGTAGGTAAGACTGCAGTTGTAGAAGGACTTGCACAGCGAATCGTCAGCGGAGATGTGCCGGAAGGCTTGAAAGATAAGACAATCTTTTCGCTGGATATGGGAGCACTGGTAGCAGGAGCGAAGTATCGTGGTGAATTCGAGGAGCGTCTGAAAGCCGTTCTGGAAGAAGTGAAGAACAGTGACGGAAAGATCATTCTTTTCATCGATGAACTTCATACAATCGTTGGAGCCGGTAAGACAGACGGTGCGATGGATGCGGGAAATATGCTTAAGCCTATGCTTGCCAGAGGCGAACTGCACTGTATCGGTGCAACAACACTGGATGAGTATCGTCAGTATATTGAGAAGGATGCAGCACTGGAGCGTCGTTTCCAGCCGGTTCTGGTAGATGAGCCAACTGTTGAGGATGCAATCTCTATCCTGAGAGGACTGAAAGAGAGATACGAAGTCTTCCACGGAGTTAAGATCACGGACAGTGCACTTGTTGCGGCAGTTACACTTTCGAACAGATATATTTCTGATCGTTTCCTGCCGGATAAAGCAATCGACCTTGTTGACGAGGCGTGTGCATTGATTAAGACAGAACTTGATTCTATGCCGACAGAGCTTGATGAACTTCGCCGTCGTGTGATGCAGATGGAGATTGAAGAGTCTGCACTTAAGAAAGAGGAAGACCGCTTAAGTAAAGAGCGTCTGGAACATTTGCAGGAAGAACTGGCAGAACTGAAAGCACAGTATGCAAGTAAGAAGGTACAGTGGGAGAATGAAAAGAATTCTGTAGAGCATGTACAGAAGATCCGTGAGCAGATCGAGCAGGTGAACAAGGAGATTCAGAAGGCCCAGAGAGAGTATGATCTGAACAAGGCAGCTGAACTTCAGTATGGTCGTCTTCCACAGTTGCAGAAACAGCTGGAAGAGGAAGAAGCGAAGGTAAAAGCAAAAGATCTTTCACTTGTGCATGAATCGGTTACAGACGATGAGATTGCAAAAATCGTTTCCAGATGGACAGGTATTCCGGTTGCAAAACTGAATGAGAGTGAGAGAAATAAGACGCTTCACCTTGCAGATGAGCTGCATAAACGTGTCATTGGACAGGATGAAGGTGTAGAACTTGTGACAGAAGCCATCATCCGTTCCAAAGCAGGTATCAAAGATCCGACAAAACCGATTGGTTCCTTCCTGTTCCTTGGACCTACAGGTGTAGGTAAGACAGAGCTTGCCAAGGCACTTGCCCAGAGCCTGTTTGATGATGAGAACAACATGGTTCGTATCGATATGAGTGAGTACATGGAGAAATATTCCGTGTCCAGACTGATCGGAGCTCCTCCGGGATATGTCGGATACGATGAAGGAGGACAGCTGACAGAAGCAGTCAGAAGAAAACCGTATTCTGTTGTACTTTTTGATGAGATCGAGAAAGCACATCCGGATGTCTTCAACGTACTGTTGCAGGTACTGGATGATGGACGAATCACAGATTCACAAGGACGTACGGTTGACTTCAAGAATACGATCTTGATCATGACTTCCAACATTGGTGCAAACTATCTGCTGGAAGGCATCAAAGAAGATGGCTCAATCGATGAGCAGAGCCAGAATATGGTAATGGATGATCTGAAAGCACATTTCAGACCAGAATTTTTGAACCGTCTGGATGAAATCATCATGTTCAAGCCATTGACAAAGACAAATGTACGTTCCATCATTGACCTTCTGGTTGCTGATGTGAACCGCCGTTTGGAAGAACGCGAATTGAGTGTTGAGCTGACAGAAGCAGCGAAAGACTTCGTTGTAGAAGGCGGATATGATCCGATGTACGGTGCAAGACCACTGAAACGTTACTTGCAGAAGAATGTAGAGACACTGGCTGCAAAACTGATCCTCGCAGGAGATGTAGGACGTGGTGACACGATTCTGATCGATGTTAAGGATGGCAAACTGACAGCAGATGTGAAGAAATAAATACTGGAAAAAGTAACGATATAATATGCAGGGCTGTGAAAAATGATAAATTTTCTAGAGATTTTGGAAAATTGAGTTTTTCACAGCCTTTTTTTCGTTCACCGAAGCAATTGATACAAGAGCAGACTATATGTTAAAATAAGAAACTGACAGAATGCATATGCATACAACAAGAATTAATACTAAGAAAGAACTCAAGTAGAATCTCGGAAAGGAGGCTCCCATGGCGTGCATTATTTTCCACATCGATGTCAATTCAGCATTTTTAAGCTGGACGGCGGTTGAACAATTGAAGAATGGATCAAAAGTGGATCTGCGGGAGATCCCGGCGATCATTGGCGGAGATCAGAGCTCGCGTCATGGAATTGTCCTTGCAAAATCATCACTTGCCAAGTCCTATGGAATCCAGACAGGTGAACCGGTTGTGAATGCTTTCCGCAAATGTCCGAACCTTGTGACAGCACCGCCGAATCATAAGATGTATCGAGAAAAAAGCCGGATGCTGATGGATTTCCTTCGGACATATACGAAGAAGATCGAGCAGGTCAGTGTCGATGAATGTTATATGGATTTCACAGAGCTTGCCGGGCGCTATCCAACACCGGTGGACGGGGCGATGGAGATTAAGGAAGAAGTAAAGAGACGTTTTGGATTCACGGTGAATATTGGAATCTCCAGCAATAAACTGTTAGCGAAGATGGCTTCGGATTTTCAGAAACCGGATCGGATCCATACGTTATTTCCGGAAGAGGTTCCGCAGAAAATGTGGCTGCTTCCAATCGGAGATCTTTTTATGGCAGGGCGTTCAAGCGTGGAGGTCTTTAAGAAACTTGAAATTAATACAATTGGAGATCTTGCACGCGCAGATGTGAATGTAATCATGCTGCATTTAAAAAGTCATGGACGGATGCTCTGGAATTTTGCAAATGGAATCGGGGATGATAAGGTACAGTATGAACCGGAAGAGGCAAAGGGAGTGGGGAATTCAACGACTCTGTCAGAGGACGCAACGACTTATGAAGAGGCGAGAGAAGTGTTCCGTGAACTTGCACAGAGTGTGGGAAACAGGCTGAAGAAGGCAGGAAAGAAAGCCGGGATGGTGAGCATGGAGGTTCGCTATTATGATTTCAGAAATATGTCGCATCAGGTGCAGCTTCAAAAGCCAACAAATGATCCGGTTATCTTATGTGAGACAGCCTGTAATTTGTTCCGTGAAAGCTGGAGTGGAGAACCTGTCCGTCTGCTCGGAATCCGAACGTCAAAGTTAGTAGAAGAGAATGCACCGGAGCAGCTGACAATTTTTGATATTGAATTTCCAAAAGAACCGGACGAGAAACATAAGAAATTAAATGCCGCATTGGAACAGCTGAACAATCGTTATGGAAAGGGTGCGGTTGTGAAAGGCACATTTTATAAACCGGACAGAAACAAGAAAAAAGATGAAAATCAGAAGAGATAGAAAGAAGAAAACACATTGAAAGAAAAAAATTATAATCTGGAATTGATTCGAATGATTTCCTTTATATTTGTTATTGTGATTCATGTATCGAATTATTATTGCAGAGCCTATGGCGATATTACGATTGGGGAGTACAGTTTTTCACTGCTATTAAATCTGCTGGCAAGGATAAGTGTACCATGTTTTTTCATGATCACAGGAGCACTTCTGCTTGGAAGACAGGAATCACTTCATAAACATGCAAAAAGAATCTTTCGTTTTCTAATTGTTCTGCTTGTGTGGAGTGTAATATATATGATCTGGAATGCAGTTTATATGAAGGATCCTTATCAAATCAAAGATTTATTATATAAGCCGGTAGAACAGCATCTGTGGTATCTGTATGCAATGATTCCGATCTATCTGGTACTTCCTTTTTTCCAGGTTATGTGTAAAGGGATGAACCTTCGGATGGAACGCGCATTTCTTGTGGTGATTACGGCTGCTGTTTTGTTTAATTATATTTCCACATTTTTAAAGGAAGAAATGTATTATGATTTGCCGATGGTTGGTGACAGGATTTATTCGTATTATGTATTTATCGGATATTACATATATAAGTATAGGAAGCATGTATTGAAGGGCAAAATGATTCCAATAGGAATCTTTGTTGCGTGTATGGCATTAAATTACGGGTTGACATATGCGGTAACCTTGCAGGAGGGGGAACATTATGAACGGCTGTTAGAGTATGGGAATCCATTACTCACACTTGCTGCTGCAATGGCATTTCTCATGTTAGTACGTTTGAAAAAGAGTGAATTCAATCCGTCAGAACGGGCAAAAAAATGGATCGACAGATTTTGTGGATGTTCTTTCGGGATTTATTTGATCCATATCATGTTTCTCGATGTTTATAAGAGAAATATTAAGCCAGAGACATTTTCAGCGTGGATCATGATTCCGGTAGTGAGTGTGGGGCTTGTGTTATTGTCATTTGGATGTGTCTGGCTGATTCGAAAGACGAAAACAGGACGAAAGATTATGTAGGTTTTTTTGCATATGTGGTGAGATTATGTTATTCTATAAAGGTTAAGACAATCGTTATTTGCCTGAAAGTCAATGATGCAGTATACCAGTTCAGAACAGGAGGGTTAGATCATGAAATTAGATAAATTATTAGAACGCCTGGATTACACAGTAGTACAGGGAAGTGATTCTACAGAAGTAACAACACTGATCAATGATTCAAGAAAAGTGGAAGAAGGATCTGTTTTCGTATGTATCAGCGGAGCAGTATCTGATGGACATAAATATGCAGCAGATGTTGCGGCGAAAGGTGCGGCAGCTGTCGTTGTAGAGAAAGATGTTGAAGTGCCAGAGAACGTGACTGTGATCAAAGTAGAGGATACACGTTACGCACTGGCGCTGATGTCAGCAGCTTATTTCGGATATCCGGCAGACAAGATGAAAGTCATCGGTATCACAGGAACAAAGGGAAAGACAACAACTACTTATATGATCAAGTCCATTCTTGAAGAGACAGGACATAAGGTCGGATTGATCGGTACAATTGAGGCAATCATTGGAGATAAGAAGATCCCTTCATGTAATACAACACCGGAGTCTTATACAATTCATAAATATTTTGCAGAGATGGTAGAAGCTGGCTGTGACTGTGTTGTTATGGAAGTTTCTTCCCAGGGACTGATGCTTCACAGAACAGCAGGAATTCCGTTTGAAATCGGTATTTTCACAAACCTTGGAAGAGATCATATCGGACCAAATGAGCATAAGGATTTTGATGATTACAAGAGATGCAAAGGTCTTCTGTTCAAACAGTGTAAGCTTGGAATCGCCAATGTAGACGATAAATATTTTAAAGATGTATTTGAAGGCTCTACATGTAAGATTGAGACATTCGGATTTTCACCGGAGGCAGATCTTCGTGCAGAGAATGTAGAACTCGTGTCCAGACCGGGATATCTTGGCGTCGCATATCATGTTGCAGGAGTGATGGATTTTGATGTGGAGATCGATGTTCCGGGTAAATTCAGTGTTTACAACTCTTTGACTGCAATCTCCGTCTGCCGCCATTTCCAGGTGCCGGTTGAGATGATCAAGGATGCACTTAAGAAGGCAAAGGTAAAAGGACGTATCGAGATGATCAAGGTGTCTGATGATTTTACACTGATGATCGATTATGCACACAATGCGATGAGTCTTGAGAGTCTTCTGACAACATTGAAAGAATATAATCCGAAGCGTCTTGTATGTCTGTTCGGATGCGGTGGAAACCGTTCCAAAGACAGAAGATTCGAGATGGGTGAAGTATCCGGAAGACTGGCAGACCTGACGATCATTACATCAGATAATCCGAGATTTGAAGAACCACAGGATATCATTAACGACATCAAGACCGGAATCGCAAAGACAGATGGGAAATATGTGGAGATCTGTGATCGTAAAGAAGCAATCAGGTATGCAATCGAGCATGGCGAGCCGGGAGATGTTATTGTACTGGCAGGAAAAGGACATGAGGACTATCAGGAAATCTGTGGCGTAAAGCATCCGATGGATGAACGCGTGCTGATCAAAGAAGTCCTGGAAGAATTAAAAGAGAAATAAGATCGTGTTTGCAAATGTTATTGTAGATATACAACATGAAAAACTGGATAAGATCTTTCAGTACCGGATTCCCGAAAGACTGAAAGACGAGCTGCATCCGGGGATGGAAGTACTGATCCCTTTTGGAAAAGGAAACCGGCAGATGAAAGGTTATGTGACGGCGTTATCAGAGTCCTGTGATTATGATCTGTCAAAGGTGAAGGAAATTACAGATATCTCCAGAAACAGTGTGGCAATCGAAGCAAGACTGATCGCACTGGCGGCGTGGATGAAAGAGCAGTATGGCGGAACGATGATCCAGGCACTTAAGACAGTGCTGCCAATCAAGCAGAAGGAGAATGCGAAGGTGAAGAAACACCTCCGTTTGCTGCTTACTGAAGAAGAAAGTCAGGAGAAACTGGCCTTTTATCAGAAGAAAAATCAGAAAGCAAGAGAGAGACTTCTGGAAGCTTTGATGGAATCACCGCTTCTGGATTATGAGCTGGTGACGAAAAAATTAAATGTGACACTGCCTGTGATGCGTGCGTTGGAAGAACAGGGCGTGCTGAAGATAGAATCAGAGCAGGTATACCGTAATCCGGTGAAACAGGCAAAGAAATCACAACAGGAGATCATCTATACAGAAGAACAGCAGCATGTGATCCAGGGTTTCAGGCAAGACTATCTGTACGGAACAAGGAGGACTTATCTGCTTCACGGAGTGACCGGAAGCGGGAAGACAGAAGTTTATATGGAAATGATCCGCACTGTGGTCGAACAGGGAAGACAGGCAATTGTCCTGATTCCGGAGATTGCACTGACCTATCAGACAGTGATGCGGTTTTACCGTTGTTTCGGTGACAGGGTTTCTATCATGAACTCAAGATTGTCTGCTGGAGAGCGTTACGATCAGATGATGCGTGCGAAGAAGGGCGAGGTCGATGTGATGATCGGACCACGCTCCGCACTTTTCACTCCATTTCCGAATTTGGGGTTGATCGTTATCGATGAGGAACATGAACCGACATATAAGAGTGAGCAGGTGCCACGTTATCATGCAAGAGAAGTGGCAGTCCACAGGGCAGAAGTAGAAGATTCCAGTGTTGTGCTTGGAAGTGCAACTCCGTCGATGGAGGCAATGTATCGGGCAAGAATTGGTGAATATCAGCTTTATGAGATGAAGAATCGTTCCCATATGCAGCAGATGGCAACTGTGTATACAGTAGACATGCGTAAAGAACTGAAGAATGGAAACCGCTCCATTTTAAGTGAAAAGTTGCAGGAACTGATCGAAGACAGACTGAATGCAAAAGAGCAGATCATGCTGTTTTTGAACAGAAGAGGATATTCCGGTTTTGTTTCCTGCAGAGAATGTGGTCATGTAGTGAAGTGTCCACACTGTAATGTATCCTTGTCGGTACACAAAGGCGGGAAAATGGTCTGCCACTACTGTGGCTATGAGCAGCCAAAGGTGACGGAGTGTCCGGAATGCGGTTCCCGTTATATCGGAGAATTCCGTGCAGGAACCCAGCAGATCGAGGATATGGTGAAGGCAAGATTCCCACAGGCAAGAGTGCTTCGTATGGATATGGATACGACGAAGAAAAAGGATTCCCATGAGCAGATTTTATCTGCCTTTGCGAATGAAGAGGCGGATATTCTGGTGGGAACACAGATGATCGTAAAGGGACATGATTTTCCAAAGGTCACATTAGTCGGTGCATTAGCAGCGGATATGTCACTTTATACAGATGATTATCGCTCCGGCGAGCGGACCTTTCAGCTTCTGACACAGGCAGCAGGCCGTGCCGGAAGAGGTGACAGACCGGGAGAGGTTGTGATCCAGACGTATGATCCTGAACACTATGCGATCGAGGCTTCAGCGGCACAGGATTATGAGGCATTTTATGAAAAGGAGATCCGCTACCGCAGTTTGATGGGATACCCGCCGGTAGAAAACCTGATGGCAGTGCTTGCAGCATGTGAAGATGAGGCACTTTTAGAGAAAGCTTGTAAATACCTGAAGGAATACATTTTGCGGATCCGAGGTCAGGCACAGCTTGATGTGATCGGTCCGGCAAGTCCGGGAGTGGATAAGATCAAAGATATTTACCGGAGAGTGATTTACGTAAAGGCTCCGGAATACCGCACCTTAGTTGTATTAAAAGACAGGATGGAACAATATATAGAAATTAACTCAGGGTTTCAGAAAATGAGGATTCAATTCGATTTCAACCCGATGAATTTATAGAAAAGAGAGGAAAGAATAATGGCAATCAGAGAAGTAAGAGAAATGGGCGATGACGTTCTTGAAAAACAGTGTAAACCAGTGACTAAGATGACACTTCGCACGAAGATTTTGATTGATGATATGCTTGATACAATGTATGAGAAGATGGGTGTTGGACTTGCAGCACCGCAGGTTGGGATTCTCAAACAGATCGTAGTGATTGATATCGGAGAAGGTCCGATCATTCTGATCAATCCGGAGATTATTGAGACATCCGGTGAGCAGACAGGCGAAGAAGGATGCTTAAGTGTGCCGGGAAAATGGGGAATCGTGACTCGTCCGAATCACGTAAAGGTACGTGCACTGGATGAAAATATGGAGGAATTCGAGATAGAAGGAGAAGAACTTCTTGCAAGAGCTTTCTGCCATGAGATCGATCACCTTGGAGGACACCTCTATGTAGAGAAAGTAGAAGGAGAACTGCATGATTCACCGGCCTACAACGAGGAAGATATGGAATACGAAGTGGAGGAATAATTGATGAGAATAATTTTCATGGGAACACCGGACTTCTCCGTGGGAACACTGGAAGCACTGGTGGAAGCAGGACATGAGGTATGTCTCGTAGTGAGCCAGCCGGATAAACCAAAGGGACGCGGCAAAGAGATGCAGCCAACTCCGGTGAAAGAAGCTGCGATGAAACATGGAATCCCGGTTTATCAGCCGAAGAAGATCCGTGATCCGGAATGTGTAGAAGAACTGAGAAAATACAACGCAGATGTAATGGTAGTTATTGCATTTGGACAGATCATCCCGAAAGAAATCCTGGAGATGACACCATATGGATGCATCAATGTACATGCGTCTCTGCTTCCAAAATACCGTGGTGCGGCGCCGATTCAGTGGTCTATCATCAATGGCGAGGAAGTGACAGGTGTTACAACAATGCAGATGAACGAAGGACTGGATACAGGTGACATGATTCAGAAAGTCGAAGTGCCGATTACAGAAGATGAGACAGGAGAAAGCCTTCATGATAAGCTGGCAGAAGCAGGAGCAAAGCTTTGCGTAGAGACTCTGAAAGCAATTGAAGATCATACTGCAACTTTCGAGAAACAGGGAGAAAGCCCGACAGAATATGCAAGAATGCTGGATAAGAAGCTTGGAAATATTGACTGGAATACATCCGCAGTACAGATTGAACGTCTGGTACGAGGTCTGAATTCCTGGCCAAGTGCATATACACATTGGGGTAAGAAGGTAGTAAAGATCTGGAGAGCAAAAGCTGAGGCTGACGGAACAGCAAAAGCAGAGCCGGGAACAGTGTTGAGTGTAGAGAAAGATTCCTTTACTGTTCAGACTGGGGATGGAGTTTTACGAGTTCTGGAACTTCAGATCCCGGGGAAAAAGAGAATGGATACAGGAGCTTTCTTAAGAGGATACACAATTGAAAGCGGAGTTAAATTTACACAGGAATAAGAGGACTCTTGGAGGGGGACTACAGATAACAGGAGGTAATTAAAGTATGTATTATGGATTTTATTATGACTGGACTTATATACTGGTACTGATCGGTGTGGTTCTCAGCCTGTTTGCATCGTCTCAGGTGAAAGGCACATTTGCAAAATATTCGAAGATCCGCAGTTATTCAGGGATGACAGGACGAGAAGCGGCAGAACAGATTCTCCGGAGAAATGGAATCTATGATGTGCAGGTGACTCATATAGCGGGAAATCTGACAGATCATTATGATCCGAGAAACAAGACACTGGCACTTTCTGATCCGGTTTATAATTCAACTTCTGTAGCAGCAATCGGAGTTGCGGCACATGAGTGTGGTCATGCAGTACAGCATTTTGAAGGGTATGCACCATTATCAATCCGTGGTGCACTTGTGCCGGTCGTGAATTTCGGTTCCATGATTTCCTGGCCACTGATCATTATCGGTCTGTTTATGAATGGACAGATGTCCAGCTTCCTTATTGATATCGGAATTTTGCTCTTTATGGTAGCTGTGGCATTTCATCTTATAACACTTCCGGTGGAAATCAATGCTTCCAGAAGAGCGGTGAAGGTACTTGGAAATTCAGGAATGCTCCGTGAAGACGAAGTTGGCGGAGTGAAGAAAGTACTTCGCGCAGCAGCAATGACATATGTGGCAAGTGCGGCAGCAATGATTTTACAGCTTTTACGTCTGTTGATCCTGACAAATGGACGAAGAAGAAATGACTGACAGCAGATAGAAAGAAGAATGCGGAGAATAGGAGTAGATTTATGGGAAAACAGATCAATGAACGCGAGATTGTTCTTGAGGTTTTGATGGAAATAACAGAGAACGGAGCATACAGCCACAAGATTCTTGGAGACGTTCTTTCTAAATATCAATATCTGGAGAAACGTGAACGTGCATTTATCACCAGAGTGGTTGAAGGAACTCTGGAACATATGATTGAGATTGATTATATTTTAAATCAGGTTTCTAAGACAAAAGTTAAGAAGATGAAACCGGTCATCCGTAATCTTCTTCGCAGCAGCGTCTATCAGCTGAAATATATGGATAGCGTACCGGATCATGCGGTGTGCAGTGAGGCAGTAAAGCTTGCGGTTCGAAAAGGATTTTCGGGTCTGCGCGGGTATGTGAATGGAGTCCTTAGAAATGTTGCCCGTAAAATGGATGAGATCGAATATCCGAAAGAAGGCGTGCAGAGGCTTTCGGTGAAATATTCTGTCCCGGAATGGATTCTTTCTTTATGGAAGAAAGCGTATGGGGAAGAAATCACAGAGAAGATGGCGGCTGATTTTCAGAAAGAGAAGCCGATTGCGATCCGCTGCTGTCTGAACCAGGTTACACCGAAAATATTGAAAGCAAAACTGGAAGCAGAAGGAGCGAAGGTGGAAGCGCATCCGTATCTTCCGTATGCATTTTATCTTTCAGATTATGATTATCTGGAAAGTCTGGAAAGCTTCCAGGAAGGTCTCTTCACAGTACAGGATATCAGCTCTATGTTTGTCGGAGAACTGGCAGATCCAAAAGCCGGAGATCAGGTGATCGATGTCTGTGCAGCACCGGGAGGAAAATCACTTCATGTGGCAGAGAAGCTTCAGCTCGCAGATGAAGTGGCAGCGAGAGAGAACGGAACAGAAGCAAAGACAGGACGGGTGGAAGCAAGAGATCTGACCGAATATAAGACAGATCTGATCTGGCAGAATATCGACCGTTCCGGACTTGGAAATATTTGTGCAGTATGTAAGGATGCTTCTGTCTTCGATGAGTATGATAAGGAAACGGCAGATCTTGTGATCGCAGATCTTCCGTGTTCCGGACTGGGAGTACTTGGGAAAAAGCCGGATCTGCGATACCGTGTACAACCGGAAGATCTTGAAGAACTTGCGGCTTTGCAGAGAAAGATCCTTTCCTGTGCACAGGCGATCGTTAAGGAAGGCGGAACATTGCTGTACAGTACATGTACTGTGAATCCGGGCGAGAACATAGAGAATGTACACTGGTTTTTAAAAGAATATCCACAATTTGAACTGGACGATATCACAGAAAATCTTTGCAGGGAGTTAAGAAGTGATGTGATCGAGAAGGGATGTATCCAATTCTTCCCGGGAATCCACGATTGTGACGGATTCTTTATTGCAAGATTAAAGAAAAAGGCATGATTCTCAGGAAATGTGAAAAAATAGAAAAAGCAGATAAATCATGTGAATAACTCACAGAAAAAGCGAAATACAGGAGGAAAACTTTAAGATGAAGAAGGATATCCGTGCTTATGGATATGAAGAATTACAGAAAGAGATGGCGACGATCGGAGAAAAAGCATTTCGTGCAAAACAGATCTATGAATGGTTGCATGTGAAGCTGGTAGATCATTTTGATGAGATGACGAATCTTTCAAAGGCTTTACGGGAAAAACTGGAAGAGAATTATGAGATTCTCCCGGTTGTTATGCTGGAGAGACAGATTTCCCAGATTGACGGTACGAACAAGTTCCTGTTCCGTCTCTATGATGGAAATGTAGTCGAAAGCGTTCTTATGAAATATAAGCATGGAAATTCTGTCTGTATTTCCTCCCAGGTCGGTTGCAGGATGGGATGTGCATTCTGTGCATCAACGATCGGAGGTCTGGTGAGAAATCTTTCTCCGTCGGAGATGCTTGGACAGATCTATCAGATTCAGAAGATAAGCGGTGAAAGGGTTTCGAATGTGGTGATCATGGGAACCGGAGAACCGATGGATAATTACGATAATTTCCTGAAGTTTATTCATTTGCTTACAGATGAGCATGGATTGAACATCAGTCAGAGAAATGTTACTGTATCAACCTGTGGAATTGTTCCTAAGATGAAGGAACTGGCGAAAGAGCATTTACAGATTACCCTTGCACTTTCGCTTCACGGTTCCAATCAGGAAAAACGAAGAAAATTGATGCCGGTTGCAAATAAATATGATATCACAGAAGTACTCGCAGCCTGTGACGAATATTTCAAAGAAACTGGCCGGAGAGTGAGCTTTGAGTACAGTCTTGTACATGGTGTGAATGATACAGATGAAGATGCACAGGAACTGATTCATTTATTAAAGCATAAGAACTGTCATATCAATCTGATACCGGTCAACCCGGTAAAAGAGCGTGATTTTGTTCGTCCAAGTCGGAAAAGTGCTTTGAATTTCAAAAATAAACTTGAAAAAAGCGGAATAAATGTTACTATAAGAAGGGAAATGGGCTCTGATATTGACGGAGCCTGCGGTCAGCTCAGGCGCCGCTACGTAGAAACTGAAGGAGAATAGAAGGTATGAAGACATTTTCAATTACAGATGTTGGAATGGTGCGACAGGTAAATCAGGACTACGTCTTTACGACGGGAAAACCACTGGGTATTCTCCAGAACCTGTTCGTGGTAGCGGATGGTATGGGTGGCCATCAGGCAGGAGATTATGCTTCCAAGTGTACTGTGGAAGTGATGATCAAAGAGCTTGCAAAGAGCGAGGGAGAGGATATCGAACGTGTTCTTGTGAAAGCAATCAAGGCTGCCAATCGTGAGATTATCAAAGAAGCATCCGCTGACGAACATCTGAAGGGTATGGGAACAACGGTTGTTGCTGCTACTGTGAAAGAACAGATGCTGTATTTTGCCAATGTGGGAGACAGCCGACTGTATCTGATCAATCAGGGGATCCAACAGCTAAGTAAAGATCATTCACTTGTGGAAGAGATGGTCCGTCTCGGTGGAATTAAGCCGGAAGAAGCGAAGCATCATCCGGATAAGAATATTATCACAAGAGCGATCGGTGCAAAAGCTGATGTGGATGTGGATTTTTATGAACACCGTCTGAAACGGGGAGACATCATTCTGATGTGTACAGACGGATTGAGTAATATGGTGGAAGATGAAGAACTTTTCCATATTGTGCAGGGAAGCCGGGATATCGTCGAAGCGGGCGAGATGCTGGTGGAAGCAGCAAAAGAGAATGGAGGAACAGATAACATCGGAGTGGTATTGTTTGAACCATTTGCAGATGAGGTGAGTGTATGATTAAAGAAGGAGTATTTTTAGGAAAACGATACGAGATACTTGGCCGTATCGGTTCTGGCGGAATGGCAGATGTCTACAAAGGCAAGGATCATAAGCTGAATCGTTTTGTTGCGATCAAAGTATTGAAGAGCACATATCGTTCGGATGAGACGTTTATTAAGAAGTTTTTAAGCGAAGCTCAGGCAGCAGCCGGATTGATGCATCCGAATGTAGTTAATGTCTATGATGTGGGACAGGATCGTGGTCTTTATTATATGGTCATGGAACTTGTGGAAGGAATTACGCTGAAGGATTACATCGAGAAGAAAGGCAAACTTTCAGCAAAAGAGACGATCAGTATTTCCATCCAGATGGTGACAGGTATTCAGGCAGCGCATAACTGCCATATCATTCACCGGGATATTAAGCCGCAGAATATTATTATTTCCAAAGATGGAAAGGTTAAGGTTACCGATTTCGGAATCGCGCGGGCTACGACATCAACTGCAACACAGGCAGTAACAACGACAGTGATGGGATCCGTACATTATACATCTCCGGAACAGGCCAGAGGTGGTATTGTAGATGAGAAGAGTGATATCTATTCAGCAGGTATCACGATGTATGAGATGATCACAGGGCATGTTCCGTTTGACGGAGATTCGACAGTGACGGTTGCCTTGAAACATCTGAATGAAGTGATCAAGTCTCCGGCAGAAGAAGTACCGGATATTCCATACAGCCTGGAGTGCATTATTATGAAATGTACACAGAAACTGCCGAATAAACGATATATGAGCTGTGAGGAACTGCTTCAGGATCTGAAGCACTCACTGGTAGATCCGGATGGGGATTTTGTAGTTCTTGATGGTGTGACAAACCGTATGCCGGCAGCATCCCAGGATACAGGCCGGACTACGGTTGTTATGTCACAGGACGAGTTGAATCGTATGAAGAACCGTCAGAATTATAATAATGATTATGACGACGATTACGAGGATGACTATGACGATGATTACGATGACCGCCGCAGAAACCGTTATGATGATGATGATGACTACGACGACCGCCGCAGAAGCCGCTATGATGATGACGATGATTATGATGACCGTCGCAGAAGCCGTTATGATGATGACGATGATTATGATGACCGTCGCAGAAGCCGTTATGATGACGACGATGATTACGACGACCGTCGCAAAGACCGTTATGATGACCGGAACCGCCGTAAGAAGAATGAAGTGAATAAAGACACGAAGAAAATCATGAAGATTCTTATGGTTGTTGCCGGTGTTGTGATTGCGCTTTTGGTCATGTTCCTTGTAGGAAATGCAGTGGGTGTATTTAAAGGTGGAAAAGGAACAACTACACAGCAAACGGATTCAGAGATGGTAAAAGTACCGGATGTGACAGGCAAGACATATGAGGAAGCCCAGAAAGAACTGAACAAATATGATCTTGGAATCCATAAGTCAACTGCGCCTTCCGATACTGTTGCAAAAGGAAAGATCATCAGCCAGGATCCTGCTGATGGAAAGAAAGTAAAGAAGCATACAACAGTCAATGTTGTGATCAGCAGTGGTGAAGAAGCAAAGATGACAACGATTCCAAGTGTTGTTGGTTTGTCAGAAGCTGATGCAGAAAAAGCACTTCAGGCGAAGAATCTTGTTGTGAAGAAAGGTGATCCGGTTTACAGTGATGATGTGGAGCAGGGAGAAGTTGTTTCTGTCAATCCGAGTGAAGGTGCAGAAGTAAAAGAAGGAACAACGGTTACTCTTGTAATAAGCAAGGGAAATCAGCCGGCAACAGTTCCGAAACTTACCGGAAAGTCCCAGTCGGATGCTGAAGCAGCACTTTCACAGGCAGGTTTGTCCGGAAATGCAACCGAAGATTACAGTGATACTGTAGAAGAAGGATATATTATCTCACAGGATACAGATGCCGGAAAAGAAGTATCCAAGGGCACAACGATTGGATATGTGGTGAGCAAAGGTCCAAAGATGACGGTGGTTACTGTGCCGGATCTGTCCTATAAAGATAAAAACACAGCCGAGAAACTGCTGAAACAGGCAGGACTTACACCGGAGTATATTGGTGAAGATTATAGTGATGAATATCCAAAAGGACAGGTATTCTATCAGTCTGTCAGCGGTGGTACTCAGGTGGAAAAAGGGACAACTGTCCAGTATATGGTCAGCAAAGGATCTCAACCATCAGCCCCGGATAGTGGAAATTCCGGAAATGATTCTGGGACAGAAGAGAACACGAATCAATGATAACAGAGAGCAAGTATATGCAGGGAAAGATAATAAAAGGGATTGCCGGATTCTACTACGTGAATGTAGTAGAATCCGGAATTTTTGAATGTAAAGCAAAAGGTGCCTTTCGAAAAGACGGGATCAAGCCGTTGGTCGGTGATGATGCTGTGATTGAGGTACTTGATGAAAAAGAAATGACAGGAAATATCATAGAGATCCTGCCGCGTAAGAATGAGTTGATTCGTCCGGCAGTAGCCAATATTGATCAGGCACTGGTTGTGTTTGCGGTGACAAAACCGAAACCACATTACAATCTGTTGGATCGTTTTCTTGTCATGATGGAACGAAAAGAGATACCTGTCGTATTATGTTTTAATAAGACAGATATTGCAAGCCATCCTGAAATTGCAGAATTGAAAGAGGTTTATACCGGATGCGGATATCCGGTGATCTTCACAAGTGCGAAGGAAGAAGAAAATATCAGTGAATTGAAATCACTTTTAAAAGGAAAGACAACTTCGATCGCAGGTCCTTCCGGTGTTGGAAAATCATCTCTGATCAATCTTCTGCAGTCTGAAGTGAAGATGGAGACAGGTAGCATCAGTAAGAAGATTGACCGTGGAAAACATACAACAAGACATTCCGAACTGATCGTGATCGGAGAAGATTCTTATATTATGGATACTCCGGGATTCAGCTCTCTTTACGTTAATGATTTTGAAAAAGAAGATTTAAAATATTATTTTCCGGAATTCACACCGTATGAAGGACAGTGCAAGTTCAATGGCTGTGACCATATTCATGAACCTGGATGCGCTGTGAAAGAGGCGGTTGAAGAAGGGAAGATCCATAAGATCAGATATGAAGATTATACGGAGATGTACCGTGAACTAAAGGAAAGAAAGAGGTATTAAGTTTATGAAAAATATTTTAGCACCATCCATTCTCTCAGCAGATTTCAAGATTTTAGGAGAGCAGTTGAAATTAACAGAAGAAGCAGGCGCAGAGTATATTCATTTTGATGTGATGGACGGAATGTTTGTTCCAAGCATTTCTTTTGGAATGCCGGTTCTCGCATCAATCAAGGGAGCAACATCACAGACACTGGATGTTCATCTCATGGTGACAGAACCAATCCGCTACGTGGAAGAATTCGTGAAAGCAGGAGCAGATATCGTTACAGTTCATTATGAAGCATGTGAAGATCTGCAGACAACAATTGATAAAATCCATGCAGCGGGAGCTAAAGTGGGAATCTCTATTAAACCAAAGACACCGGTTGATGTACTGATTCCATATCTGGATCAGGCAGAGATGTTTCTGATCATGTCTGTAGAACCGGGATTTGGCGGACAGGCATTTATTCCGGAATCACTGGAGCGTATCAGTGAATTGAGAAACCTTCTGAATGAAAAAGGGCTTACAACGGATATTGAAGTAGACGGTGGAATCTATCATAAAAACGTAGCAGAAGTACTTGCAGCCGGAGCGAACGTAATGGTTTCAGGTTCAGGTGTTTTTAAAGGCGATATCAAAGACAATACAGTAAAGTTTATGGAGATTTTAAACGGAAATGTGTAAGAGAACAGTTATTGTGAGCGGGGGAATGCTGGAAGAAGATTTTGTCCTTCCAATCCTTAAGGCAGAAGAGACAGAATTTATTATCGGAGTAGATAAAGGACTTGCATTTCTTTATGAACATAAGATCAAACCGGATTACATCGTAGGAGATTTTGACAGTGTACCGGAAGAAGTGATCGATTATTATAGAAAAGAAGCAAATGTACCGATCCGGGAGTTTAATCCGGTCAAGGATGCGTCTGACACAGAGATTGCACTTCGTATGTGCCTTGGACTCAGAAGAAAAGAAATCTGGATCCTTGGAGGAACCGGAAATCGTCTGGATCATTTCTGGGCTAATGTCCAGTGCCTGAATATTGCGCTTGAAGCAGGATCTCAGGCGATGATCTTAGACAGCCACAATAGAATTCGTCTGCTTAATCATGGAATCGCAATTCGCAGAGAAGAAGCTTTCGGAAAGTATTTTTCGGTATTTCCGTTACAGCTTCCGGTTGAGGATTTCTGTATCAGTGGCGCAAAATATCCACTGCAGAATCACTTGCTCTCATCAGGAGACAGTTTGTGCGTGAGTAATGAGTTCGCAGAAGGTGAAGATGAAGTGAAGATTTCTTTCGTGTTTGGAAAAGTGATTTTGATGGAGACGAGAGATTGAAATTCAAGCCCCATTATAGTATAATATTAGATGCTATTTTGGGGCTTCTTTTTGTGAAAGAGCCATATAACAGAAAATAAGAGAAATTGACCTTGTGGATTTAGCTTTAGAAATCAAGGTTTTAAGGAGGAAATAGAGAAAATGAAACTTGGAATCGTGGGATTACCGAACGTAGGAAAAAGTACACTGTTCAATTCACTGACAAAGGCCGGTGCAGAATCTGCAAACTATCCATTCTGTACGATTGACCCGAATGTCGGTGTCGTAACAGTTCCGGATAAGAGACTGGATGTGCTTGGAGAGATGTATCATACAAAGAAGATCATTCCGGCAGCAATCGAGTTTGTTGATATTGCAGGACTTGTAAAGGGAGCATCCAAAGGAGAAGGACTTGGAAACCAGTTCCTTGCCAACATCCGTGAGGTTGATGCAATCGTACATGTTGTAAGATGCTTTGAGAATACGAATATCGTGCATGTGGACGGAAGTATTGATCCGCTGCGTGACATTGAGACAATCAATCTTGAGCTGATCTTCTCTGATCTTGAAGTTCTTGAAAGAAGAATCTCCAAGACAGTGAAGCTTTCCAGAAATGATAAGACAGCAGCGAAAGAGCTGGATCTTCAGAACCGTCTGAAAGCGCATCTGGAAGAGAACAAGATGGCGAAGAGCTTCGTGACAGAGGATGAGGATGAGCAGGCATGGCTTGCAGAGTATAATCTTCTGACAGCAAAGCCTGTAATCTTTGCAGCGAATGTATCTGAGGATGATCTTGCAGATGATGGTGTGAACAATGCAGGGGTTCAGGCAGTCCGTGAGTATGCAAAAGAAGAAGACTGCGAGGTATTCGTAGTATGTGCAGAGATTGAAGAAGAAATTTCTCAGTTAGATGATGATGAAAAATCAATGTTCCTTGAAGATCTTGGACTGGAAGAATCCGGACTTGAGAAGCTGATCAAGGCAAGCTATCATCTTCTTGGACTGATCAGTTATCTGACAGCAGGTGAGCCGGAAGTTCGTGCATGGACAATCAAGAAGGGAACAAAGGCACCACAGGCAGCTGGTAAGATCCATACAGACTTTGAACGTGGATTTATCCGTGCAGAAGTAGTAAGTTATGATGATCTGATGGCATGTGGAACTCATGCGGCAGCGAAAGAAAAAGGATTAGTCCGTCTGGAAGGAAAAGACTATGTCGTTCAGGATGGAGATATCATGCTGTTCAGATTTAACGTTTAACAGATATAGGGAATATGCTTGAAGAGCAGTAAGAACAGAAATCAGGGACAAACAGGTTTGTTCCTGATTTCTGTGGATATGAAAGGAAATGACATAACATGCATTACAATATCAGCTTCCCTAATTTAGGGATTTATCTGGATCATGTAGGAAAAAGCATCAGCATCTTTGGCTTTTCCATTGCTTACTATGGCATGATCATCGGTGTTGCAATTTTGATTGGATTTCTGATTGCTACATCAGAAGCTAAAAGAACAGGACAGAATCCGGAAGACTATCTGGATATGGGGATTGTCGGAGTAATCGCAGGAATTGCAGGTGCAAGGATCTATTACGTGATTTTTTCCTGGGATTTATATAAAGATAATCTCTTGTCGATCTTTAACCTCAGAGAAGGCGGCCTGGCAATTTATGGCGGCGTGATCGGAGCGGTAATCGCAGTTTTCGTGATGGCTGCTATCAAGAAAAAATCACCATTTCAGATCCTGGATACGGTTGCACTGGCAATTTTGAATGGTCAGATGATCGGACGTTGGGGGAATTTCTTTAACAGGGAAGCATTTGGAGAATATACGGATTGTCTGTTTGCGATGAGGCTTCCGGTTGATGCAGTAAGGCCGGGAGATATCACAGAACTTATGCGCGAGAACATGCAGAGAATTGACGGAGTCAGTTATATCCAGGTACATCCGACATTTTTATATGAATCATTATGGTGTGCCGGACTTCTTATCATATTGTTTTTGTATAGGAAGCATAAGAAATATGAAGGTGAACTTTTTCTTATGTACCTGTTTGGATATGGGGCAGGACGTGTATGGATCGAGCGGCTCAGAACGGATCAGCTTGTTCTTCCGGGAATCGGATTTCCGGTGTCAGAACTTCTGGCAGGTTGCCTGGTGATTGTGACAGGAATTATGCTGATCTATTGCAGAAAGCATTGTAGAAAACGAAATGAAAAGAAGAAAGTAGATCAGTATGAGCCGGTGCCAACAAAGATCAAAGGGAAAAAACCACCGAAGTGGGATGACCGGTTGTTTAAGAACAGATAAATTGATAAGTGAAGATTAATATCAATTATAAGCCGGAAGAGTTAATATTCAACAGAATTTGCTCTTCCGGCTTTCTCTGTTTCTGCCTGTTTTAGTTAATAATCCCCAATAACAACACTGATAACTATTCTCAAAACCACACGCTGTACAAGAAAATATACAAAAGAGGATACTTATAACTCTAGACTTTTGTGACTTTTGGAGATATAATAAAACTACATGTGAATTAATTATACTTAACTCAGTGTAAAACCTATGTAACACCCAAGGAGGAATAAAAATGGCAAGAAAAATGAAGACCATGGACGGTAATCAGGCAGCAGCTCACGTTTCTTATGCATATACAGAAGTAGCAGCTATCTACCCGATTACGCCTTCATCCGTTATGCCGGAGCATATCGATGAGTGGGCTACTGAAGGAAGGGAGAACATTTTCGGACAGACTGTACAGGTTACAGAGATGCAGTCCGAGGCCGGAGCAGCAGGTGCTGTTCACGGATCATTAGCAGCAGGTGCTCTTACAACAACATTTACTGCTTCTCAGGGACTCCTTCTTATGATTCCTAACTTATATAAGGTTGCTGGTGAGCAGCTTCCGGGAGTATTCAACGTATCTGCCCGTGCACTTGCAAGCCACGCACTGTCAATTTTTGGAGATCATTCTGACGTTTATGCATGTCGTCAGACAGGAGCAGCTATGCTCTGTGAATCCAGTGTACAGGAAGTAATGGACCTTACTCCGGTTGCTCATTGTGCAGCACTTGAAGGAAAGCTTCCATTCATTAACTTCTTTGATGGATTCAGAACATCACATGAGATCCAGAAGATCGAGACATGGGATTATGAAGATCTGAAAGACATGGTAAGCATGGAAGCAATCGACGAGTTCCGTGCACATGCACTTAACCCGAACCACCCATGCCAGAGAGGTTCAGCTCAGAACCCGGATATCTTCTTCCAGGCTAGAGAGGCTTGTAACCCATTCTATGATGCACTTCCGGGAATCGTTCAGAAGTACATGGATAAGGTTAATGAGAAGATCGGAACAGACTACAAACTGTTCAACTACTATGGAGCAGCAGATGCAGAGCACGTGATCGTAGCTATGGGATCTGTATGTGACACAATCGAGGAGACAATCGATTACCTGACAGCAGCAGGAGAGAAAGTCGGAGTTGTTAAAGTTCGTCTTTACAGACCATTCAGCGCAGAGGCACTGATCGACGCTATCCCGGATACAGTTAAGAAGATTTCTGTTCTTGACAGAACAAAAGAGCCAGGAGCACTTGGCGAGCCACTGTACCTGGATGTTGTTGCAGCACTTAAAGGATCTAAGTTCGATGCAGTTCCGGTTTACACAGGACGTTATGGACTTGGTTCTAAGGATACAACACCTGCTCAGATTGTTGCTGTATACCACAACGATGAGAAAGCTAAATTCACAATCGGTATTGAAGATGATGTTACACATCTTTCACTTGATGCTGGTAAGCCACTTGTTACAACACCAGAAGGAACAATCAACTGTAAGTTCTGGGGACTTGGAGCAGATGGTACTGTTGGAGCAAACAAGAACTCCATCAAGATCATTGGTGATAACACAGACATGTATGCACAGGCTTACTTTGATTATGACTCTAAGAAGTCCGGTGGTGTTACAATGTCTCACCTTCGTTTCGGTAAGAAACCAATTAAATCAACATACCTGATCCACCAGGCTAACTTTGTTGCATGTCATAACCCTTCTTATGTTGACAAGTACAACATGGTACAGGAGCTTGTTGACGGAGGAACATTCCTTCTGAACTGCCCATGGGATATGGAAGGACTTGAGGAGCATCTTCCGGGACAGGTAAAAGCTTATATCGCTAACCACGGAATTAAATTCTACACAATCGATGGTATCAAGATTGGTAAAGAGATCGGACTTGGCGGACGTATCAATACAGTTCTTCAGTCTGCATTCTTCAAACTTGCAGCTATCATTCCGGAGGAAGAAGCAATCAACCTTATGAAAGCAGCTGCTAAAGCTACTTACGGAAGAAAAGGTGACAAGATCGTTCAGATGAACTACGATGCAATCGATGCCGGTGCAAAACAGGTTGTAGAAGTAGAAGTTCCGGAAAGCTGGAAAGATGCAGCTGATGAAGGACTTGCTACACCACACATCGCAGATGGCGGAAGAGCTGATGCAATTGCATTTGCTAAGAATATCCAGGCAAAAGTTAATGCTCAGGAAGGAAATACACTCCCTGTATCTGCATTCAATGACTATGTTGATGGATCTACACCGTCAGGAACATCTGCATATGAGAAACGTGGTATTGCAGTAGATATTCCAGTTTGGAACCCGGATCAGTGTATCCAGTGTAACCGTTGTGCATATGTATGTCCACATGCAGTTATCCGTCCGGTAGCCCTGACAGAGGAAGAAGTTGCTCAGGCTCCAGAAGGACTTAAGACACTTGATATGATCGGAATGCCGGGAATGAAGTTCACAATGACAGTATCCGCTTACGACTGTACAGGATGCGGATCTTGTGTAAATGTCTGCCCAGGCAAGAAGAATAAAGAGACAGGAGAAGTTGAGAAGGCTCTTACAATGGCTAACATGGAAGCTAATGCAGAAGAGCAGACATTCTTCGACTTCGGTAGAGAGATTCCGGTTAAACCAGAAGTTGTTGCTAAATTCAAAGAGACAACAGTTAAGGGAAGCCAGTTCAAACAGCCACTCCTTGAGTTCTCAGGAGCTTGTGCAGGATGTGGTGAGACACCATACGCTAAGCTGATCACACAGCTGTTTGGTGACAGAATGTATATTGCGAATGCAACAGGATGTTCTTCTATCTGGGGTAACTCTTCACCGTCTACACCTTACACAGTAACACCGGAAGGTAAAGGACCAGCATGGAGCAACTCCCTGTTTGAAGACAACGCTGAGTTTGGATATGGTATGCTGCTTGCACAGAATACAATCAGAGACAGACTGAAAGCAAAAGTTGAGAAGATCGCAGAGAATGCTACAGATGAGGCAGTTAAGGCTGCAGCAGCTGAGTATCTTGAGACATATACAGTAGGTGCTACTAACGGAACAGCTACAGACAAACTTGTTGCAGCTCTTGAAGCATTTGACTGTGACTGCGAAGAGAGAGCAGAAGTTCTGAAGAATAAAGATTTCCTTGCTAAGAAATCCCAGTGGATCTTCGGAGGAGACGGATGGGCTTACGATATCGGATACGGCGGAGTTGACCATGTTCTTGCAAGCAAGAAAGATATCAACATCATGGTATTCGATACAGAGGTTTACTCCAACACAGGTGGACAGTCCTCTAAGGCTACTAAGACTGGTGCTACAGCTCAGTTCGCAGCAGGCGGAAAAGAGACTAAGAAGAAAGACCTTGCAGGAATGGCTATGACATACGGATACGTATACGTAGCACAGATCGCTATGGGTGCTGACTTCAACCAGACAGTTAAGGCAATTGCTGAGGCTGAGGCATATCCGGGACCATCACTGATCATCGCTTATGCTCCATGTATCAACCATGGTATCAAGAAAGGTATGAGCAAAGCTCAGACAGAGGAACAGCTGGCAGTAGAGTGTGGATACTGGAATAACTTCCGTTTCAACCCTGCAGCAGAAGGAGACAAGTTCTCACTTGACAGCAAGGCTCCGAAGGCTGAAGGATATCAGGACTTCCTGAATGGAGAGGTACGTTACAACGCACTGAAGAGAGCTAACCCGGCTAAGGCTGACAAGCTCTTCGCTATCAACGAGCAGGAAGCTATGGAGAGATACGATTACCTGAACAAACTGGTAACTGTATACGCTGCAGAAAAAGAAGATAAATAAGGATATTTCATGAGTAAATGAGATATGAAAAGAGGAGATCTCCGTAAGGGGATCTCCTTTTGCGTGAAAAAATGATGGTGAGTTGACCTGTTTCGCAATTTTTGATTACAGTGGTGCACGAAGATATTTCTTCGGTGTCATTCCTTTATATTTTTTAAATGTTTTGATAAAGTAGCTTACATCGTTAAATCCACAGCTAAGTCCAATGTCTGCGATTGATTCATTCGAAGTAACGAGCTTGAAACAAGCTTGTTCTATTCTATAGTAATTCAGATAGTCAACAGGAGTTCTATGGGTCATATCTTTAAAGTAGCGACAGAAATATTTTGAATTCATACCGGCGGCCTGAGCCAGATCTTCCAGTGTGATACAGTCAGCATAATTGTTTTCAATCACTTCAAGAGCTTTCTTTAAATGTTCTATTTTTCGGCTATCCTTTTGACTGATGATTCGAACGTTTTCATACAATTTATTTTCCAAAATATAGCCTAAGAATTCGTACAGAGTACCAATCACCATAAGCTCGTGCCCCTCGGTACGCTTTTTGATATGTTCAAACATCATGGAGGTGATATGCTCTAAATTCTTTACAGGTGCTTTGATAAGGGAAGGGATAGTCAGAGTGTCACTTCCGATCTTCTTAAGCAGACGTTCGCTGGCATGATTTACTGCCATGAGCGATTCAAGGTTAAAAACAAGGCATTCATAGACACAATCCTTAGGAATTCCGCCATGAAGAAGCCCTCCTTTTATAAAAATAAGGTCGCCGGCTCCTGCAGTGAATTCATTTTCACCAATTGACATAAGTAATTTACCTTTTAAAACACGAATAAGTTCATATTCGATGTGCCAGTGATAAGACATTTCGTACCGCGGATGATTCGGCGTAACATGATAAAATTCAATTGGGAAATCAATGGTTCCGTGATTACGCTCTTCTTTGTAATTGATGTATTTCATGCAATAATCTCCTTTGAAAATCTAAATAGTGTAAATACAAACATAAATATGAAGATATATGCTTGTAAATTGTACTTTGTTGTATAAAAGGTGAATATCTTTATATTTTTATTCTAGTATACCACAAGACAAAAAGAAAGGAAAGAACTATAATGATACTTAAAGAAGCGGTTCTGCGAAGGAAGATAAGCAGAGCAAGGCAAACAATTAAGGAGGAATGTAATTATGGCAGAAAGAAGATTAGTAGGATCTTATCCAGTAATTGGTATCAGACCGACAATCGATGGACGTAGAGGAGCTCTTGACGTAAGAGGATCTCTTGAAGAGCAGACAATGAACATGGCAAAATCTGCAGCAAAACTGTTTGAGGAGAACTTAAGATATTCAAATGGTGAGCCGGTTAAAGTTGTTATCGCTGACACAACAATCGGACGTGTAGGTGAGAGTGCTGCTTGTGCTGATAAGTTCAGAAGAGAAGGCGTAGATATCACAGTTACAGTTACACCTTGCTGGTGCTACGGAGCTGAGACAATGGATATGGATCCACAGACAATCAAAGCTGTATGGGGATTCAACGGAACAGAGAGACCAGGAGCTGTATACCTTGCATCTGTACTTGCTACACATGCACAGAAGGGACTTCCGGCATTCGGAATTTACGGACATGACGTTCAGGAAGCTGACGACACAACAATTCCGGAAGACGTTAAAGAGAAACTTCTTAGATTCGGACGTGCAGCTGTTGCAGCAGCATCCATGAGAGGAACATCTTACCTTCAGATTGGATCTGTTACAATGGGTATCGGTGGATCTATCATCGATTCTGATTTCATCGAGTCTTACCTTGGAATGCGTGTAGAGTCTGTTGATGAGGTGGAAATCATCCGTCGTATGTCAGAAGAGATCTATGACAAGGCTGAGTTCGAGAAAGCTCTTAAATGGGCAAAAGAGACTTGCAAGATTGGTTGGGATAAGAACCCAGAAGAGCTTCAGGCTTCTCCAGAGGAGAAAGAGGAGCAGTTCGAGTTCGTTGTTAAGATGGCAGTTATCATCAAAGACCTTATGAACGGAAACAAGAACCTTGACGAGAAGTTCTCAGAGGAAGCAATCGGACACAACGCTCTGGCAGCTGGATTCCAGGGACAGAGACAGTGGACAGACTTCTATCCGAACGGAGACTTCGCAGAGGCAGTTCTGAATACATCTTTCGACTGGAACGGAGCTCGTGAGCCATACATCCTTGCTACAGAGAACGACGTTCTCAACGGACTTGGAATGATGTTCATGAAACTTCTTACAGGACGTGCTCAGATCTTCGCTGATGTTCGTACATACTGGAGCCCAGAGGCAGTTAAGAAAGCTACAGGATATGACCTCGAGGGTGTTGCTAAAGAGAACGGTGGATTCCTTCACCTGATCAACTCTGGAGCAGCTTGTCTTGATGCATCTGGTGTTGCTAAAGACGAGAACGGTAACGGCGTTATGAAAGAATGGTGGAACGTTACAGAAGAAGACCAGAAAGCAATCATGGATGCTACAGAGTGGTGCATGGCTGACAACGGATACTTCCGTGGAGGCGGATACTCAAGCCGTTACGAGACACGTGCTCAGATGCCAGCTACAATGATCCGTCTTAACCTTGTAAAAGGACTTGGACCGGTTCTTCAGATTGCAGAAGGATGGACACTTGAACTTCCAGAAGAAGTATCTGATAAGCTTTGGAAACGTACAGACTACACATGGCCATGTACATGGTTTGCTCCAAGATGTGATGGTAAAGAGGGAGCATTCAAGACAGCTTATGATGTAATGAACAACTGGGGAGCTAACCACGGTGCTATCTCCTATGGACACATCGGAGCTGACCTGATCACAATGTGTTCAATGCTTCGTATTCCAGTATCTATGCACAACGTACCGGAGAAAGATATCTACCGTCCGGCAGCATGGAATGCATTTGGAATGGATAAAGAAGGCGCTGACTTCAGAGCTTGTAAGAACTACGGACCACTTTACAAATAAGATGGAGTCCTTTTGTCAGGAAATGTAAAAAGACTGTAAATACAGTTTCGATACAGAGCTAGAACAAAGAATGCGGGGGGTCTGCCTATGCAGGGCCCCCGTTTTAATACCGACTAAAAGAGTATTAAGAAAAGAGGAAGATTATGGAGAAAAAAGTATTAGCATTTGACTTTGGTGCTTCAGGCGGAAGAGCAATGTGCGGAACTTTTGATGGTGACAAGATCAGCATTGAAGAACTTCACCGTTTTTCTAACGATCCGGTTATCCTGAATGGATCAATGTACTGGGATGTACTGAGATTATTTTTTGAGATCAAACAGGGTCTGATCAAAGCAAAGAAATGTGGAAAGATCGAAAGTATCGGTATCGACACATGGGGAGTTGATTTTGGACTGATCGACGAGGAAGGAAGACTTCTTGAGAACCCTGTACATTACCGTGATGCACGTACAGAAGGAATGATCGAAGAAAGTTTCAAACTGATCGATAAAGAGAAATTCTACCAGATCACAGGAAATCAGTTCATGGATCTCAACACAGCATTCCAGCTCCTTTCTCTTGTAAAGACAAGAAAAGAGCTTCTTGAGAAAGCTGACAAGATGATTTTGATGCCAGACCTTTTCAACTACTTCCTTACAGGGGAGAAAAAAGCTGAGTATTCTATCGCTTCTACAACACAGCTTCTTGATGCGAAAAAGGGTGAGTGGTCAGACGAAGTAATCGAAGCACTGGGAATTCCGAAACATATTTTCCCGGAAATCGTACCTACAGGTACAAAGATCGGCACTCTTACAGATGAAATCTGTACAGAGCTTGGTCTGGATAAGATTGATGTTATGGCTGTTGCAGGACATGATACGCAGAGCGCACTTGTATCTGTACCAACATCAGAAGAAGATTTTATCTTCCTGAGTTGTGGAACATGGTCACTGCTTGGAACAGAGCTTGCAGAACCTATTATCAATGAGAAATCTGAGCATTACAACATCACGAATGAAGGTGGATATGGAAGAAAGATTTCCTTCCTTAAGAATATCATTGGATTGTGGTGTATTCAGGAAAGCCGTCGTCAGTGGATCCGCGAAGGAAATGAGTACGGATTTGGCGAGCTTGAGATTATGGCAAAAGAAGCTCCGGCACTTCAGAGCTTTATTGATCCGGATGCACCGGAATTCACACCTGCCGGAGATATTCCGACAAGAATCCGTGAATTCTGCAAGAAGACAGGACAGCCTGTTCCGGAAACAGTAGGAGAAGTTGTTCGTTGCATCAACCAGAGTCTTGCAATGAAATATCGTCATGCGATGGAAGAGATTAAAGAGTGTACAGGCAAAGATTATAAGACAGTCTACATGGTAGGCGGTGGAACACAGAGTGCTCTTCTTTGCCAGTTCACAGCAAATGCATGTGGATGCAGAGTAAGTGCAGGTCCGATCGAGGCGACTGTTCTCGGAAATATTGCACTGCAGCTCATGGCTTCCGGAGATATCAAATCTATCGAAGAAGCAAGAGAAATTATCAAACGTTCTCAGGACATTAAGATCTACGAGCCACAGGATAAGGAAGCTTGGGACGAAGCATACGAGAGATTTAAGAAAATTTTAGTATAGTGCTTTGAACTAAGGGGGAATGAGTTGCCAGTTGTAGTGTAATTATGGTGTTACTGTTCACTGCCGTGTCAATCACTCTGCTGATTGACACGGAGGATGCGTGTTTTGACTTGAATGCATCTCGCCCCATCGCCAAAGGCGATTTGAAATGGCGAGATGCGTTGCTGGTCGCACATCGTGTGAACAGTAACATTATGGCTGGCAACGTAATAAAAAAGAATTCTTCAGAAACACTTGACTGTCAATCTGCTGTATGATTTAATGGAATAAGCAGTTGAGTTGGGCAAAATGCATAACGGTTCGCTAATTGGCCTGGGAGGAGAAGATTATGGCTGCTACTATTCGCGATATCAAGAAAAGGACAGGATTGTCCCTTGCAACGATATCGAAGTATTTGAATGGCGGTAATGTATTGCCGGAAAATCGTGTCCTGATCGAGAAGGCAATCGACGAACTGCATTATGAAGTGAACGAGCTCGCAAGAGGGCTTGTTACCCACAAGACAAAGACGATTGGAGTTCTGGTTTATGATATACAGTGTCTTTTTATAGGAAGTATGCTGCATTATCTGGGAATGGAACTTCATAAAAAGGGATATGGAATGTTGATCTGTGATTCCTGCAATGACGAGAAGCTACAGAAAGAAAATTTGCAGTTTCTTCTGAGCAGGAAAGTAGATGGAATATTGGTATTTGCTGTAGGGATGCATGGAAAGTTTCTTCACGCTGCGAAAAAAGCAAATGTTCCGGTTGTTCTGGTTGACAGATCATTCCAGGATGAAGAATATGATTGCGTTGAGGTTGATAACCGGACGGCAATCTATCGTGCAACGAATAAATTAATTGAGAACCATCACAAGAAAATAGCTGTGATTGCCTCTAATATTGAATATACCGGAAGGGAACGTGTGAAAGGATATTCTGATGCGATGAACCAGGCAGGACTGGAGATTCCAAAGGAATACTGTAAGCTGGGAAGGCATTCTTTTGAACATGGGTACAGAGGGATGAAAGAACTTTTGGAGCTTGAAGACCGTCCGACCGGTGTGATCTTAGGAAACTATAACACCATGCTTGGTGGAATTATGGCATTGAACGAATCAGGACTCTCCTGTCCGCAAGATGTCTCGCTCATCGGAGTGGATAATCTTCCGATGACCCAGGTGCTGCGCCCTAAATTATGGCTGATTGTCCAGCCAATGGAAACGATGTGCGAGAAGGCTGTAGCTATGCTCCTGGAGCGAGTAAATGGAGAGCAAAACGGTATGCCGGTAAAAATTAGTTTCAGTACCTCTGTAAGAGAGGGAGACTCAATACGAGACCTTGGATAGTGCATAAGCAAAATGCACAGAAAAGCGTGGTTTTTGTTGTGAGAATGGATAAAAATATAGTGAAAACAAACAAAAACGAACCGTTTCGCTCTAAAAACGGTGGGAAATCTTGACAAAATATGAAAACAAAGCTATAATTTATTCATGTATTAAAGGTGTGCGGAAAAATGGAAAGCACACTTTGAAAAACAAAAAAATCTTAAAGCTTTGAAAGCGAACCGTTACGCTGAGGTTAAGAGGAATGGGGGTATCGTAAGAGTTAATCGACAATCCAGTCAACACCAGCAAAGTAAAAGATGGGAGGAAGAAAATTGGAAAAAATTAAACAAAATCCTTTTGTAAAAAAGGTAGGATTTAACAGAATTGTTTTGTGCTGTGTCCTTCTTCTGATGTACGGACTCTTCTGTGCACTGACCGGAGGAAGCTTCGCAGGAATGAACCGAATCATGAGCGCACTCAATTATGCTTATTTCCTTGGATTTTTATCACTGGGTGTTACATTTGTAATTGCTACAGGACAGATCGACTTCTCTATTGGACCGGTTATGTTCTGTTGTGCACTTATGTCAGGTTACACACTGACAACACATGGAATTTCAATGCCGGTTGCATTCCTGATCAGTATCCTTGTAGGATTTGCTTTTGGGCTCTTCAATGGATACCTGGTAGCTTACTGGTCAGTACCTTCATTCATCACTTCAATGGCAAGTATGAATATCGCAAAAGGTCTTGCATCAGTTTACACAAAGACACAGTCAGTCAGCTGGCCGCAGGCAGCAGATCCGGACAACGGATGGTTCAGAAATCTTGTAAGATATAACGGATTCCCGGTAGGACTTGTTATTCTTCTGGTTGTAGCAGTTATCTGTGCTATCATCCTGAATAAGACAAGAATCGGACGTTACATCCTTTGCCTTGGTAGTAACAAAGAAGCTGTTAGACTTTCAGGTGTAGATGTTAAGAAATGGGAAATGCTTGCATTCATTATCTGTGGAGTTCTCGTTGGAATGGGTGCTATCTTCTATGTATCTGCATATACAACAGTACAGCCTGGTTATGGAGATCAGTACAACAACGAAGCAATCGCCGGATGTGTAATGGGTGGTACATCCATGGCAGGTGGACTCGCATCCATCAGCGGTACAATCATTGGTGTATTTATCATCGCTCTTCTTCAGGAAGGAATTCTGGCTCTTGGCTTTACAAAAGATTATCAGCTTATCATCACAGGTGTTATTGTTATCGTCGCAGTATTCAGTGACGTACTTGCAAGACGCAGAAAGAACTAATTTCTCTTCTATATTAAGAGATCAGCTTTATGAATGATGAACGAAATGTTTGATTGAAAGAAAGGCAAGGGTAATAAAATGGGCGAAGTTATATTGGAAATGAAAGGGATTGATAAATCTTTCCCAGGTGTTCACGCACTTGACCATGTAGATCTTGAGATCAGAAAAGGCGAAGTTCTTGCTCTTATGGGAGAGAACGGTGCCGGTAAATCTACTCTGATGAAAGTTCTTACAGGTATTTATACAAAAGATTCTGGAACAATTACATATGAAGGAAAAGAAGTAGAGTTCCACAGCGCACGTGAAGCACAGGATAACGGTGTTATCATCGTACACCAGGAGCTGAACATGCTTGGTCATCTGACAGTTGCTCAGAACATCTTCATCGGAAGAGAGTTCAAGAAGGGTATCAAGATCGATGACAAGAAGATGAACGAAGAAGCACAGAAACTGTTCGACAGAATGAATGTTGATATTGATCCGAGAGAGACAATGTCAAAACTTACAGTAGGTAAGCAGCAGATGTGTGAGATCGCAAAAGCAATTTCACATGATGCAAAGATTATTATCTTTGATGAGCCATCAGCAGCTCTGACAGAGACAGAGATTGAACAGTTGTTCAAGATCATCCGTGACCTGAGAAGTCAGGGGATGGGAATCGTTTACATTTCCCACCGTATGGATGAGATCAAAGTGATCACAGACCGTGTTACAGTCATGAGAGATGGTACTTATGTTGGAACACTGATCACAAAAGACAGTACAAAAGATGACATCATCAACATGATGGTTGGTCGTGTTATTTACGAAGATCCGAAGGAGAAAAACATGACACCTCCGGGAGCACCGGTTGTTCTTAAGGTGGATCATCTGAATGCAGGTAAGATGGTTCAGGATGTAAGCTTTGAACTTCACAAAGGTGAGATCCTTGGATTCTCCGGACTGATGGGAGCTGGACGTACAGAGACAGCCAGAGCACTCTTTGGAGCTGACCCGATCGACAGCGGTGATATTTATATCAACGGTAAGAAGGTTACAATCAAGAGCCCACAGGATGCAGTTAAGTGCGGTATCGGTTATCTGTCAGAGGACAGAAAGAGATATGGTATTGTTGTACAGAAATCAGTTGCTGAGAATACAACAATGGCAACACTTGAAAAATTCATGAGCGGTCCTTTTATCGATAAGAAGAAAGAGAACAAGATTGCTCAGGAATATGTTGAGCAGCTTGCAACAAAGACTCCTGGTACAGATCAGCTGGTAGTTAACCTGTCAGGTGGTAACCAGCAGAAAGTCGTTATTGCAAAATGGCTGACAAGAGACTGTGATATCCTTATCTTCGATGAGCCTACAAGAGGTATCGACGTTGGAGCTAAGAATGAGATTTACAAGCTGATGAATCAGCTGGCAGCAGAAGGAAAAGCCATTATTATGATTTCCTCCGAGATGACAGAGATCCTTCGTATGAGTGACAGAATCGTTGTTATGTGCGAAGGTAAGAAGACAGGTGAGCTGGATATTTCCGAAGCTACACAGGAAAATATCATGAACATGGCTACACGTGAGATTGAGTAGGGAGGGAAAAAGTAATGGCAAATAATACAACAAAGAAGGCCGGCTCTAATAAGTCATTTATTGACAGAATGGGAGGACAGAAATTCATTGTCCTGCTCGTTGTTATTGCACTGTTTATCTTCTTCTGTGCAATGAGCCCGAACTTCAGAAAATATACAACATTTATTAACATTCTGGACTTCTCCTATTATATTGTCCTGATGGCAATTGGAGTAGCCTTTCCACTGATGACAGGTGGTGTTGACCTGTCAATCGGTACTGGACTTGTATGTTATTCACTCGTTGGTGGATATCTGATCGTTCACAAAGGAATGCCTACAATCGTTGGTATCCTTGCAGCAATTATTCTTGGAATGCTGATTGGTGTTCTGAATGGTGTACTGGTAGCAATCATGGACCTGCCGGCATTCCTGGCAACACTTTGTACTTGTATGATTACTCGTGGACTTGGTTCCATTATCGTAGGTGGATTCGGAATCTCATGGCCGGCAGCAGCAGCACCGGGCGGATGGTTCAGAAGTATCTTCAAGATTCAGTCTGGCGGACAGAATATCCCGATCGGTTTCTTATGGGTAATTCTTCTGGTTGTTGTTATGACATTCGTACTGAATCATACAAGAATTGGACGTTATACACTTGCAATCGGAAGTAACAAAGAAGCAACAAGACTTTCCGGAGTTAATGTAAGATTCTATCATATTGCAGCATATGTAATCTGTGGATTCTTCGCAGGACTTGCTTCTATCGCATACTCCGCTATCTTTGCTACAGTTCAGCCAGGAAGTGGTGCTGGATTCGAGCTTGAGGCTATCGGTGGAGCAATCATCGGTGGTGTATCCATGACAGGTGGTGTAGGAAGCATCACAGGAACACTGTTTGGTGTATTCGTTATCTGTCTTCTGAAGACTGGTCTTCCATTCATCGGACTGACAGCTAACTGGCAGCAGATTATTACAGGATTTGTCCTGATCGCAGCCGTACTTGTTGATATTCTTAAGAGAAAAGCAGGAAAAGAGTAATTTTTTCCACTTAAATTTAGAATTTGTGAAAAATCACGAAAAAGCAATAATTAATTGCAAAACCATTAGTAATGTGTTATATTATTAATGTGTGCGGATAGATAGCGGCGAGGAAACATGCTGAAAAAAGCGTGAAAAAGAAAGCTGTTACTATAGAAGCTAAACGAAACAGACTGTATAAAGAGTTTTCGGACAAAGAAGCCTGGGCAAACTACTTCTGCAGAGCGATTTAAGAAATGCACGAAAGAGGCTCTGCCAGAGAGGCCCGGCATTAGGGAGAGGAAAACTGGAAGAAAACTCAGACAAGCAGTCACAAATTTATTTTGTCAGGAGGACATAATTATGAAAAAGAAAGTTTTAGCAGTTTTACTTGGTGGATGTATGGTAGTTGGAATGCTCGCAGGATGTGGATCCAAGGCAGATGACACTAAGAAAGCAGATGGCGACACTAAGACAGAAGGATCAGGAGATTCCAAGGGATATCATTTCGAAGTTGTTGTAAAGAGCTTCCAGTCTTCATACTGGCAGGCAGCTGTACAGGGAATCAATCAGGCTTGTGATGAGCTCGGTGTTACAGCTAACACAACAGGACCGAACGCAGAGTCCGATATCGCTGACCAGGTTAACATGCTGAACAACGCAATCAACAAAGATCCAGATGGAATCGCTCTTGCAGCTTGTGACCAGAACTCAGTTATTGATTCACTTAAGACAGCACTTGAAAAGAAGATTCCAGTAGTATGTTTCGACTCAGGTGTTCCGGACGCTCCAGAAGGATCTGTATACGCAACAGTTGTAACAGACAACGAGCAGGCTGGTGGAATTGCTGCTGAGCACATCTATCCAGCAATCAAAGACAAACTTGGAAAAGGACAGGTTCGTGTAGGTGAAGTTAACCAGGATGCAACATCCGCTAACATTTCTGAGCGTGGTATGGGATTCATCAACAAGTTCATCGAACTTGCTAAAGCTGATGGATTTACAGTAGCAGTTGTAGGAAATGACTTCTATGTAAACCAGGTTAAAGACAACGGAGATCAGGCATCTGCAGACGTTATCCTTGAAGTTGCAGTTCCGGCTCAGACAACAGTTGAGCTGTGTGCTACAGAGGCTTCTAACATCATGAACAAAGACGATACAATCGCTATGTTCGGATCAAACCAGGTATCTGCTGAGGGTGTTCTCACAGCTAACCAGAACCTGAACAAACTTGGAACAGGCGAAGGAAAGATCATCGGTGCTGGATTCGATGCTGGTTCAGTTCTTAAAGCAGCTGTTAAAGATGGTACAATGCTCGGTGCTGTTACACAGTCTCCTCTGATGCAGGGTAAAATCTCCATCGAGACTCTTGCTAAGATCTGTGATGGTGAGTCTGTAGAAGACGTTACAACAGATGGTTACTGGTATGATTCTACAAACATGGAAGATGCTGACATCGTTCCAAACCTTTATGACTAATTCATATCTGTAAAGAGAAGCTGAATTATTAAAGTGAAAAGAAAGGAATCGGGAAATTCCCGGTTCCTTTTTTAAAATAATATGTTATTATATCAAGGAGGAAGATAATATGTTAAAAGGAATTCCAAAAATTTTATCACCAGAACTGTTGAAAGTACTTGCTGAGATGGGACACAGTGACAGACTGGTTATCTCTGATGGAAACTTCCCGGCTGAATCAATGGGAAAAGACGCGATTGTGATCCGTTGCGACGGACACGGAGTACCGGAGATTCTTGATGCGATTCTTCAGGTGTTCCCTCTGGACAGCTATGTGGAGCATCCGGTAAATCTTATGGAAGTTATGCCTGGAGATACTGTGGAGACACCAATCTGGGATACATATAAAGAGATTATCCGTAAATATGATGACAGAGGTGATGCTGTTGTTGGAAACATTGAGCGTTTTGCATTCTATGATGAAGCTAAGACAGCTTATGCGATCATTGCAACAGGTGAATCAGCACTCTATGCGAACGTAATGCTTCAGAAGGGTGTTGTAACAGACTAATTTTTGACTTATTGGAGGAACGATATGCTTGATCATGTAGAAACAATATTTGCAGATATGAAGCCGATGATGAAAAAGTTGAAGAAGGCTTCTTATAAAGTAAATATGGAGGCTTTTATAGAGAATCATGGACATTATTTCCGTGAGATGACAGAATATACGGAGAATGCTTCTGATAAAGAGACGGCAGCCAAAGAGCTTGCAGTAGACTTTACAGATAAGGTTTATGATGCATATGTTTCTCCGAAAAAAGGAAAAATAGACAGTGCAGTTCAGACAGATCTGAATTTCTTTATGATCTATTATGTATTTCCGGCAATTCTTTTGACAGAGCATGACGATGCGAAACTGATCGCAGATCATCTCTGTAGTAGATGGGGAGAAAAGTTTAAGAACAGTAAGATTCAGTATACAGATTATGATTCCTTATATGTTTCATTCCGTGAGAAGATATTTGGAATCTTTTAATACTTGCAAATCAACCTTACTTGTGATAGAATAATTAAGATTCATGTAATGGCATGAGCAGATTTAAGAAGCTATATTTTTATGGTTTCAGAGGTGTGCCGTTACGTCAGTGTGTAGGAGGTCATAGAAGATGGACATTTTGAAGATTGTTTTATACATTATCTTTGTTATAGACTGTATCGCATTATCAGCGATTATTCTTTTACAGGAAGGAAAGTCAGCCGGATTGGGAACAATTGGCGGTATGGCAGATACTTATTGGGGACAGAACAAGGGACGTTCTATGGAAGGTGCACTTGTAAAGTCTACAAAGTTTCTTGCAATTCTTTTCCTGGTGCTTGCAGTAGTACTGAACCTTAAGGTTTTTAATTAATGACAGATGATGAAGTAAGTATAAGACATTCTATAATAAGACTATAGAATGTCTTTTTTTACTTTGGGTAGAGATGAAAGGAAACAGAATGGATCAGACATTTGAAAAGAGAAAAAAAGTGATTTATGACTTTATTTGTGATGATTTTTATATCCCAATGAAAGTCAAAGAGATTGCGACAGTTCTTCAGGTATCGAAAGAACAGAGAAGAGAGCTTCAGGAAGTGTTGGACGCTCTCGTTGAGGAAGGGAAGATTACACTTTCTAAAAGAGGGAAATACAGTAAAGGGCAGACGAAGCGTATCACAGGAACCTTCCAGGCGAATATCCGTGGATTTGGATTTGTTATGGTAGAGGGTGAAGATGAGGATATCTTTATTCCGGGAGAGAATGTGAACGGTGCATTCCAGGGAGATGAAGTGGAATGTATTATCACAGGTACGCCGGGAGGTAAGAGAAAAGAAGGAAAAATCGTAAGAATCGTGTCGCATCAGGTGAAGAAGATTGTCGGATTGTATGAGAAGAGTAAGAGTTTTGGATTTGTGCGTCCGGATAATCAGAGATATCTGAAGGATATTTATATTCCGGCTGGAAAAGAGATGGGTGCTCTGGATGGTCATAAGGTTGTGGTAGAACTGACATCTTATGGACAGGAACATGCTAAGCCGGAAGGAAAGATTGTTGAGATCATCGGTCATGTGAATGATCCGGGAGCGGATATTTTATCTATTGTAAAGGATTATGATCTTCCTACAGAATTTCCGGAGAAGGTATTGAATCAGGCGGTTCGGGTTGGAAAAGATGTATCCGAAGCAGATTGTGCCGGAAGATTGGATTTACGTGACTGGCAGATGGTTACGATCGACGGTGAGGATGCGAAGGATCTGGATGATGCGGTTTCTCTGACGATGAAGGATGAGAATTATCAGCTGGGAGTCCATATTGCGGATGTTACCAATTATGTACAGGAGAAAAGTGCGCTGGATCGAGAAGCGTTGAAGAGAGGGACGAGTGTTTATCTTGCGGATCGTGTCATACCGATGCTGCCTCATGTGTTGTCGAATGGAATCTGTTCTCTGAATGCAGGGGAAGACCGTCTGGCATTGTCCTGTATTATGACAGTGTCTCCAAAGGGCGAGGTAATCGATCATCAGATTGCAGAGACTGTGATCCGTGTAGACAAGCGTATGAGTTATACAGGAGTATCTAAGGTATTGGCAGGAGAACCGGAAGCTCTGAAAGAAGACGAAGATTTTGTTCCGATGATTCAGAAGATGCAGGAACTCTCAACAATTCTCAGAGAACGACGTGGCAAGAGAGGTTCGATCGATTTTGATTTTCCGGAGACAAAGATTGAACTGGATGAGAAGGGAAAACCAATCAATATCAAACCTTATGAGAGAAACAGTGCGACGAAGATCATCGAAGATTTCATGCTTCTTGCCAATGAGACGGTGGCAGAAGAATATTTTTGGAGAGAGGTTCCATTTCTCTACAGAACGCATGAAGTTCCGGATGAAGAGAAGATAAAAAAACTGAGTACCTTTATCAATAATTTCGGTTATCATATTCACATGCATGATGAAGTAAAGCCAAAGGAGATTCAGAAGCTTCTCAGTCAGGTGGAAGGAACCCCGGAAGAAGCTCTGATCAGCAGACTTACATTACGCTCCATGTGTCAGGCAAAATACACAACAGAGAATACAGGACACTTTGGACTGGCAGCGAAATATTATACACATTTCACTTCTCCGATCCGCCGTTATCCGGATCTTCAGATTCACAGAATTATCAAGGAGAATCTGCGCGGACGATTGAATGAGAATCGTATAGAGCATTATGATAAGATCCTCCCGGAAGTGGCGAAACAGTGTAGTGAAAGAGAACGACTGGCAGAAGAGACAGAGCGTGAAGTTGTGAAGATGAAGAAAGCAGAATATATGCGCATGCATATTGGAGAAGAGTACGAAGGTGTTATTTCCGGTGTTACAAAATGGGGAATCTATGTAGAACTTCCGAATACAGTGGAAGGACTTGTCCATGTTGTGGATCTGCGGGATGATCATTATAATTTCATAGAGCAGACGTATGAAATGGTCGGAGAGCATACAGGAAAGACATATAAACTCGGTGAAAATGTGCGTGTCCGTGTAAGTGATGCAGATAAGCTGCTTCGGACAATTAATTTTGAACTGGTATAATACTTGCAGGAGTGCGGTTAAAATAGATGAGTTAGAGGTTGGAATCAGATGGCAAAGACAGAGAAAAAACTTATTGCGAATAATAAAAAAGCATATCATGATTATTTTATTCTTGAGAAATATGAAGCGGGACTTGTTCTGCATGGCACAGAAGTAAAATCTCTTCGTATGGGAAAATGTAGTATCAAGGAAGCATTTATCCGTGTGGAAGACGGGGAGATGTATATCTATGGTATGCATATCAGTCCTTATGAGAAGGGGAATATCTTTAACAAAGATCCGCTTCGTGTGAGAAAGCTGCTTCTTCATAAGAAGGAGATTCTGAAAATATTTGGTAAGATGAAAGAGCAGGGAATCACAGTCGTTCCACTGCAGGTTTATTTCAGTGGAAGTCTTGTGAAGATTGAGATCGGACTTGCCAAAGGTAAGAAATTATATGACAAGCGTGAGACGATCGCGAAGAAAGATCAGAAGCGTGAAGCACAGAGAGAATTCAAAGCGTTTAATCGATAAGAGATTAAGGCGGGGGAGAATAGAAAAAGCAATTGGATCAGAACCCAATTGCTTTTTTTACTTCATTGATATCGCCAGTAAATACAAGTCCACCCATTCCGGCTTCTTTTGCTGCATTAATATTCGCTTCGAGATCATCGATAAAGAAACATTCTTCTGCTTTTAAATCAAATTTCCTGAGAAAATGACTGTAGATTTCAGGAGATGGTTTTGCAAGCCGGATCGGTCCGGAAAACAAGATTCCGTCAAACTGAGAGAGAAGTTCACTTCCTTCATAGTATTCAGCAAAATAAGTTGGAGCATTAGACAGCAGATAGATTGGTACATTGCGCTTTTTTAATTCGTGGATAAATGTAATCGTATCCGGAAGCAAAGTAGTGCAGCGCGGCCATTCTTTTGCAAATTGGCGGATGCAGTCTTTTAAATGTTCCGGGATCTGATCAATGACTTCATTTATGTAACGATCATAATCCAGTGTGCCGGCATCAAGCTCCGCCCAGCGTTTATAAACAATTTCACATAAGTACTCCAATTCATCTTTGTATGGACAAAATTCTGCGAGGATCGCTTTTCCATCAAAACGTCCGATGACATTTCCGAAGTCAAAAACAATATTCTTGTATTTCATAATGAAATTCCTTTCCAGAGAGATAACTTTATATATATTCTGCCTTTATTATACTGCGTAACCAAGCCAGATTCAAATAGAAAAGATAATAGACAAAAAAAGAAAACATGTCTAAAAACATCTTGACATATAGTTTATTTGTGATATACTTTGAAAGTCAAAGTATTTAAGACTCAAAGCAAACATGCTTAAAGTTTTGGAAAGAAATGAGAGCAGTTGCAAGACATACTAAGAATAGCAACAATTACTTTGACAGAGTTGGAGAAGAGATATGATAGGAAGAATATGCGGGACAGGATCGTACATACCGTCCCATCGAATGGACAACGTGGAATTGTCCTCTCTGGTCGACACAAGTGATGAATGGATCCGGGAACGCACAGGAATCCAAAGCCGACATCTCGCAAAACAGGAGACGGTATCTTTTATGGCTGCAAAAGCAGCAGAAGAAGCTCTTACAGACAGTGGGCTGAAAGCAGAAGAGATAGACCTGATCCTTGTGGCGACGTCTTCTTCAGAAACAGTATTTCCGAATACTTCCTGCGAAGTGCAGAAAGTAATCGGTGCAGTTCATGCATGGGGATACGATCTGAATGCAGCCTGTTCGGGATTTATTCTCGCATTGAATACGGCACAGTCTTATATCCGTTCAGGGCTTGTTAAGACCGCACTGGTGATCGGTGCAGAGAAGATGAGCAGAATTGTAGACTGGAAAGATCGTGGAACCTGTATTTTGTTTGGAGACGGTGCAGGTGCAGTAGTTCTCCGGGGAGAAGAAAGTGAAAGCACAGAGGCAGTCTATACGGCCATGGCACATTCGGCAGGAGACAAGGGAGAGGCATTAACCTTGCAGTATGGAACAGAAGAAACGCCGGTAATCCGGATGGATGGACAGGCAGTTTTTAAGTTCGCTGTGAGAAAAGTACCGGAAATCATCGAAGAAATGTTGAAAAAAGCAGAGGTTTCAAGAGAAGATGTGGATTACTTTGTTTTGCATCAGGCAAACAGAAGAATCATTGAAGCGGCTGCAAAGAGGGTCGGCGTAGAGATTGAGAAGTTCCCAATGAATCTTGGTGAATATGCGAATACGTCGGCGGCGTCAGTTCCAATCCTTTTAAATGAAATGAATCGGGATGGAAAGCTGAAAAAAGGTCAGAAAATCATACTTGCCGGATTCGGGGCAGGACTTACATGGGCAGGATGCCTGATGGAATGGTAAATTCAAGAAAGGAAAACAAAATTATGTTAGAAAAAGTAAAAGAAATCGTAGCAGAGTCATTAAACGTAGAGGAAAGCACATTAAGTGAGACAACATCCTTCAAAGAGGATCTCGGAGCAGATTCCCTGGATCTTTTTGAGATGGTAATGGCATTCGAGGAAGCTTTCGAAGTAGAGATTCCTTCTGAAGATCTGGAGCAGATCACAACAGTAGGTGATGTTGTAAAATACATCGAATCACACAAGTAGAAGTATAGAACTAGTAGAAAACGAAGCATTCCGGTTCCTTTTCGGCAGCCAATCCGAGAGAACCGTTGATAGAGCAGTGATCAAGAAGGGAGTTCTTATGAGAACGAGAATAACAGAATTACTTGGAATTGAGTACCCGATCATTCAGGGCGGTATGGCATGGGTTGCAGAATATCATCTGGCGGCAGCAGTTTCAAATGCCGGTGGGCTTGGACTGATCGGAACGGCAAGTGCACCGGCTGAGTGGGTCAGAGAACAGATCCGTGAGGCAAAGAAACTGACAGATAAACCGTTTGGTATCAATATTATGATGATCAGTCCTTATGCAGATGAAGTCGCAAAGGTTGCTGTTGAGGAAGGTGTTGCAGTTGTCACGACAGGTGCAGGATCTCCGGAAAAATATGTGAAGATGTGGAAAGAAGCCGGAATCAAAGTGATCCCTGTAGTTGCTTCTGTAGCGATGGCGAAGAGAATGCAGCGCTGTGGAGCAGATGCTCTGGTGGCAGAAGGAACAGAAGCAGGCGGACATATCGGTGAAAATACAACGATGGTTCTCGTTCCACAGGTTGTGGATGCAGTTGAAATCCCGGTGATCGCAGCCGGAGGAATCGCAGATGGAAGAGGAATTGCAGCGGCATTTATGCTCGGAGCAGAGGGTGTTCAGATTGGAACACGTTTTGTTGTGACAGAAGAAGCGCAGGTGCATGAAAATTATAAAGAATGCATTCTGAAAGCAAGGGATATTGATTCTCGCGTAACAGGAAGATCTACAGGTCATCCGGTTCGTGCCCTTCGTAATAAGATGACGAAAGAGTATCTTGAAAAAGAGCAGGCAGGAGCAACATTCGAAGAACTTGAGCACCTGACACTTGGAGGACTCAGAAGAGCTGTTGTTGACGGAGATGTTCAGACCGGAAGCGTGATGGCAGGACAGATCGCAGGTATGATCAAAGAGAAGCTTACCTGTCAGGAAGTGATCCAGAAGCTGGTTTCACAGACAGATGAACTGATCGGAGGAAAAGGATTCTATGAGTAAGATCGCATTTATTTTCCCGGGACAGGGCGCACAGAAAGCCGGAATGGGAAAAGATTTCTATGAAAACAGTAAGACAGCGGCAGAGGTGATCGACCGTGCAAGTGAACTGCTTGGACTGGATATGAAAGCACTCTGCTTTGAAGAAAATGATCTTCTGGATCAGACAGAATATACACAGGCAGCACTTGTGACTGTCTGTATGGCAATGGAGAAGGTATTAAGAGAACGGGGACTCGCCCCGGATGTCACAGCAGGCTTAAGTCTGGGTGAATATTGTGCGATTGCTTCAGCAGGAGGAATGAGCACAGAAAATGCAATCACAACAGTGAGAAAGCGCGGTATTCTGATGCAGAATGCAGTACCGGGTGGACAGGGAGCCATGGCAGCGGTTCTTGGACTGGATGCCGGAAAGATTGAGGAAGTACTGGCAGATCGAAGTGGTGTAATGATCGCCAACTACAATTGTCCGGGACAGATTGTGATTACAGGATGGAAGGAAGATGTGGAACAGGCAGCAGATGCACTGAAGGAAGCCGGAGCAAAGAGAGTCCTTCCGCTTAATGTCAGTGGACCGTTCCATTCTTCCCTTCTGGAACAGGCCGGAGAAGAACTTGGAAAAGAGCTGGAACAGGTAGATTTTTCTGATCTTCAGATCCCATATGTGACGAATGTGACAGCAGAATATGTGACTGATATTACAAAGACAAAAGAACTGCTCGCGCGTCAGGTGGCATCTTCCGTGCGTTGGCAGCAGAGTATGGAACTTCTGATCGCAGACGGTGTAGATACATTTGTTGAAATCGGGCCTGGAAGAACACTGGCTGGTTTCCTGAGAAAGATAAACCGCGAGGTGAAAGTGTATAACGTCGGAACCTGGGAAGATGTAGATAAGGTGGTAAATGAATTATGTTAGACAGACTGACTGGAAAAGTTGCGGTAGTGACAGGTGCTTCCAGAGGAATCGGAAGAGCGGTCGCACTGCGTCTGGCACAGGAGGGCGCAACCGTAGTGATCAACTATAATGGATCCAAAGAGCGCGCACTGGGAGTGAAAACAGAGATTGAGTCTGCAGGCGGAACAGCGCAGATCATGCAGTGTGATGTGGCAGATGCAGCATCTTGTGATGAGATGTTTCAGACAATCATAAAAGAATTCGGAAGAATCGATATCCTTGTGAACAACGCAGGAATTACAAGAGACGGACTGCTTATGAAAATGGCAGAAGAGGATTTTGATGCCGTGATCGATACAAATCTGAAAGGGACTTTCCATTGTATCCGTGCAGTCTCAAGACAGATGCTGCGTCAGAGATCCGGAAGAATTATTAACCTGTCTTCTGTATCAGGAGTTCTTGGAAATGCAGGACAGGCTAATTATTCCGCATCAAAGGCTGGTGTGATCGGACTCACAAAGAGTGCGGCAAGAGAACTGGCTTCCAGAGGAATTACCGTAAATGCGATCGCTCCGGGATTTATTAACACAGAGATGACAGAAGTACTTTCAGAGAAGGTGAAAGAAGGAGCAACAGCCCAGATCCCTCTTGGAAAGTTTGGAGAGACAGAAGATATTGCGAATGCGGCGGCATTTCTTGCTTCTGATGAAGCACGTTATATCACAGGCCAGACGCTGCATGTCGACGGCGGAATGGCGATGTAAGAATAGAAGGAGTAGGAAAATGAAGAGACGAGTTGTTGTAACCGGAATGGGTGCGGTGACACCGATTGGAAATACAGTAGAAGAATTCTGGAACGGAATCAAAACAGGTAAAGTTGGAATTGGTCCGATCACAAAATTCGATACAACAGATTATAAGGTTAAGCTGGCAGCAGAAGTGAAAGATTTCGTTGGAAAAGAACGAATGGATTTCAAGGCAGCAAAGAGAATGGAATTGTTCTCCCAGTATGCGGTTGCAGCAGCAAAGGAAGCATTTGCGGATGCGGGACTTGATATGGAGCAGGAAGATCCTTACCGTGTGGGAACGATCATCGGTTCAGGTATCGGAAGTCTCAGCTGTGTAGAGCAGAATTACGACAAGATCCAGACAAAAGGACCAGCGCGTGTAAATCCATTGATGGTTCCTTTGATGATCTCCAATATGGCAGCAGGAAATGTATCCATCCAGCTTGGACTGAAAGGAAAATGTACAGATGTCGTGACAGCATGTGCATCAGGATCTAACAGTATCGGAGATGCACTTCGTGCAATCCAGTATGGTGATCTGGATATCTGTGTTGCAGGTGGTACAGAGAGCTGCATCTGTCCGACAGGAATTGCAGGATTTACTGCATTAACAGCATTGTCTACAAACGAAGATCCGATGACAGCTTCCCGTCCGTTTGATCAGGACAGGGATGGATTTGTTCTCGGAGAAGGAGCCGGAATCGTTGTTCTGGAAGAACTTGAACACGCGAAAGCAAGAGGCGCGAAGATTTACGCAGAACTCGCAGGCTATGGTTCTACAGGAGATGCTTATCACATCACTTCTCCGGCAGAGAACGGAGAAGGAGCCGGAATGGCGATGAAACTTGCAATGAAAGAGGCAGGTGTGGCACCGGAAGAAGTGGACTATATCAATGCCCATGGAACAAGCACACACCACAATGACCTCTTTGAGACACGCGCAATCTGTTATGCATTAGGAGATGCGGCCGAAAATGTAGTTGTCAATTCAACAAAATCTATGATCGGTCATCTTCTTGGAGCAGCAGGAGCAGTAGAGTTTGTTGTCTGCGTAAAGAGTATTCTGGATAATTTCATCCATCAGACAGTTGGTACAAAGAATGTAGATCCGGAATGTGGATTGAATTATGCAGTAGGCGCACCGGTAGAGAAAGAAGTGAACTGTGTAATTTCTAATTCTCTTGGTTTTGGCGGACACAATGTGTCTCTTCTTGTAAAACGTTTCGAAGAGTAAGGAGAAGCGAAGATGAAGATGGAAGAAATATTGAAGCTGATCGAAGCAGTCTCTGCTTCTACGCTTACAGAATTTAAATATGAAGAAAACGGAACAAAGCTGAATCTGAAGAAAGAGCAGCAGAAGGTGGAGATTATACAGAGTCCGGGAGTCGTTCCGGTGACAGGAACTGTCACAGCAGGTCTTCAGACAGCAGAAATTCTGCAAAAGCCAGGAAATGAAGCGGATCATACACAAGAAGAGCATCAGGAAGTGATAAAAGAAACAGAAGGAGAACTGATCGTTTCACCTCTGGTTGGAACTTTCTATGCTGCACCGGCAGAAGATGCACCAAGTTTTGTCAAGGTTGGTGACAAGGTTGAGGCCGGACAGGTTGTCGGAATCGTAGAAGCGATGAAGCTTATGAATGAGATCGAGAGCGAATGTGCTGGTACAGTTGCAGAAGTTCTTGTAGAAAATGGAGAGCCGGTAGAATACGGCCAGCCGCTTTTTAGAATTGTTTAAGAAAGGGATTCAGATATGAACAGTTTAAATGTAGAACAGATTCAGGAAATTATTCCGCACAGACATCCATTTCTTTTGATTGATAAGATTGAAGATTATGTTCCGGGAGAATATGCAATTGGATACAAAGGTGTCTCTTATCATGAAGATTTCTTCCGCGGACATTTCCCACAGAAAGCAGTAATGCCGGGAGTTCTGATCCTTGAGGCGCTTGCACAGACTGGGGCAGTTGCAATCTTGAGTGTACCGGAGAATCAGGGAAAAATCGCATTCTTCGGTGGCGTGCAGAAATGTCGTTTTAAAGGAATGGTATTTCCGGGAGATCAGTTGAAATTAGAAACAAAGATCATTAAAAGAAAAGGACCGGTAGGCGTAGGAGAAGCTGTGGCAACAGTTGACGGAAAGGTCGTTGTTACTGCAGAACTTACATTTATGGTCGGAGAATAAAAAAATCAGGAGCAGAAGAAATGATAGAGAAGATTTTAATTGCGAACAGAGGGGAGATTGCAGTCCGGGTGATCCGCGCCTGCAGAGAAATGGGAATCCGTACAGTTGCTGTTTACTCTGAGGCAGATAAAGATGCGCTGCATACCCAGCTCGCAGATGAAGCAGTCTGTATAGGTCCTGCTCCATCCGCAGAAAGTTATCTGAATATGCAGAATATCATCAGTGCGACACTTGTGTCAGGCGCAGATGCGATTCATCCGGGATTCGGATTCCTTTCTGAAAACAGTAAATTTGCAGAGCTGTGTGAACAGTGCAAGATCACATATATCGGACCGGATTCGAAGGTGATCAGTGCTCTTGGAAACAAATCTGTTGCAAGAAATACGATGGTGGCAGCCGGTGTTCCGGTCATTCCGGGAAGCAAGGAACCTGTCTATACCGTAGAAGAAGGCGAGAAGATCGCTGGTGAGATCGGCTATCCGGTCATTGTTAAAGCAGCACTTGGCGGTGGTGGAAAAGGAATGCGTGTCGCACAGACACCGGACGAGTTCCAGGCAAGCTTTCAGACAGCACAGAAAGAAGCGCAGATGGCATTCGGAGACGGAACAATGTATCTGGAACATTTCGTAGAACATCCGCGTCATATAGAATTTCAGATCCTTGCAGATAAGTATGGAAATGTCGTCCATCTTGGAGAACGAGACTGTTCCATTCAGAGAAATCATCAGAAGATGATCGAGGAATCTCCGTCAGAAGCACTGACTCCGGAATTGAGAAAGAAGATGGGAGAAGCAGCTGTAAAAGCGGCGAAGGCAGCTCATTACACAAACGCCGGAACGATTGAATTTCTCCTGGAGAAGAGCGGTGCATTTTATTTCATGGAAATGAATACGAGAATCCAGGTGGAACATCCGGTGACAGAATGGGTGACAGGGATTGATCTGATCAAAGAACAGATCAAGATTGCAGACGGACAGAGACTAAAACTTCAGCAGAAAGATATCAAGATCACAGGTCACGCGATCGAATGCAGGATCAATGCAGAGAACCCAGAAAAGAATTTCCGCCCGTCTCCTGGAAAAATCACAGATGTACATTTCCCAGGGGGTGAAGGCGTACGTGTAGACAGTGCGATTTACACAGGATATGAAGTTCCGCCTTATTATGATTCCATGCTTGCGAAACTGATCGTACATGCTGACGACAGAGAAGAGGCTATCCGTAAAATGAGAAGCGCACTTGGCGAAGTTATTATTGAAGGTGTGGATACAAATATTGATTATCAGTATGAGATTTTGAATCATAAAAAATTCATATCTGGAGATATTGATGTGGAGTTTATCGGAGGAATGATGAATGAGACTGCATAATATGTTTAAAAAGACCGGAGAGAAGATCACTTCGATTCATTCACGAAACAGAAGAAGGCCGGAAGCACCGGAAGGAATCTTGAAAAAATGTAATAAATGCGGTGCAGCAATCTTAACAGATGAAGTAATCAACGGAAAATATATTTGTCCTAAATGTCATGGATACTTTCGTATTCCGGCATATAAGAGAATTGAGCTTGTGACAGACGCAGGCTCTTTTGAAGAATGGGATGCAAAGATCGACGAAGGTGAAAGACCGGAGAATCCGTTGGATTTCCGGGGCTATACAGAAAAAGTCGAAGTTTTAAGAGAAAAGACCGGTCTTGATGAAGCAGTTGTTACAGGAAAAGCAACAATCTGTGGACAGCCGGTCGTGATCGGAGTCTGTGACGGAAGATTTATGATGGCCAGTATGGGACATGCGGTAGGAGAAAAGATTACCCGTGCGGTCGAGCGTGCAACAGAGGAGAGGCTTCCTGTTGTTCTTTTTACCTGTTCCGGAGGTGCACGTATGCAGGAGGGAATCATTTCCCTGATGCAGATGGCAAAAACTTCAGCAGCACTGAAACGTCATAGTGACGCGGGACTACTTTATGTACCGGTTTTGACTGATCCGACGACTGGTGGAGTGACAGCAAGTTTTGCGATGCTTGGTGATATCATTCTTGCAGAACCGGGAGCACTGATCGGGTTTGCCGGTCCGCGTGTGATCGAGCAGACAATCGGACAGAAATTGCCGGAAGGATTTCAGAGAGCAGAATTTCTTCTTGAGCATGGATTTGTTGACCGGATCGTGACCAGGGATGAGATGAAGGAAGTGCTGGGACAGATTCTGAAAATGCATACGGTTACAGATGAGAAGGAAGAAGAATATCCGGAAAAGAAAAAAGAGAACAGAAAAAATATCTCTGCAGTAAAAGAAAACGTGTCAGCATGGGAGCGTGTCTTGAAATCCAGGGAAAAAGAACGTCCGGTGGGCAAGGATTATATTGACAGACTGTTTACAGATTTTGTAGAATTACATGGAGACAGATACTATAAAGATGATCCGGCAGTGGTAGGCGGAATTGCATACTTTCATGGAAAAGTAGTTACTGTGATCGCCCAGTGCAAAGGAAAGACAACGAAAGAGAATCTGGAACGGAATTTTGCAATGCCGTCTCCGGAAGGTTACAGAAAAGCACTGCGTCTGATGAAACAGGCAGAAAAGTTCCATCGTCCGGTCATCTGTTTTGTAGATACTCCGGGGGCTTTCTGCGGAATGGAGGCAGAAGAGCGTGGACAGGGTGAGGCAATTGCCCGGAATCTGTACGAGATGTCAGCTTTGAAAGTGCCGATTCTTTCAATTGTAATCGGAGAAGGCGGAAGCGGCGGTGCGCTTGCACTTGCAGTTGCAGATGAAGTGTGGATGATGGAGAATGCAGTGTATTCAGTACTTTCACCAGAAGGGTTTGCAAGCATCTTGTGGAAAGACAGCAAGAGAGCGTCAGAGGCGGCAGGGGTGATGCGTCTGACAGCAGCAGATCTTAAGGAACTTAAGGTGATCGAAGCGGTGATTCAGGAACCGGAAGTATACCGGGAGGATACGATGGATCCTGTTCTCTGTGAAATGGAAGAGAAGATGGAGCATTTCTTTGAGCAATATGGAAGTCTTTCAGAAAAACAACTGACAGATAGAAGATATGACAGATTCCGAAACATGTAAGAGACAACAATTGTGGCAGTATCTGAGCAGGTGTAGAAGACCAGAATGAACGTAATCCCGGAAGATCAAATAGAAAAGAACTGTTTGAAAAGATCAGAGAACAGTAGAAGACGAGGAGGAGAAAGGATGGATGCATATAATACCATCAATGACATTCTGGTACATTTATTCAATGAAATCTGGGAGCTGGAGAAAAAAGCGATCATCACAGAGGAATTTAAAGATATTACAAACAACGATATGCATATAATAGAAGCAATCGGTGTTTCAGGAAAGACAACAATGTCTGTCGTGGCAAAGAAGATGAAGATCACGGCAGGGTCTCTGACCACAGCGGTGAATGGGCTGGTAAACAAGAAGTATGTAATGCGTGCCCGCGGTGAAGAGGACCGAAGAGTGGTGTATATCTGGCTGACAGAAAAAGGGGAGAAGGCTTACTATCATCATGAGCAGTTTCACAGAGAGATGACAAATGCTGTGCTGAACAGACTGGATGAAAAAGAGATTCCGGTTCTTATGAAGACATTGGACGGACTTTCAGAATTTTTCAGGGGCTATTCTTCAGAGGAACGATAACGTTACTGTTCGCACATCGTGTGAACAGTAACACGATAACATGATAATTCTTAAGGAAAATCAAGGAAAATTTGACGTTTTGTCAAAAATGAGTTACAATAATCCGTATCGTGAATAATTTATCATTACGGACAAAGGTCCATGTCATTATTTCGCGTTCAGAATAACATTGTAATGAGGTAGTGCCAATATACTTGGGTGTATATTTTAGGAGGGAAACAAGTATGGTAACAAAGAAGACATCTTCAACAACAAAAGCCGTAAAAGCAGAGGAAACAAAAACAACAGCGAAACCGGCAGAGAAAAAAGCTGAAACAGCAACAGTAAAGGCAGAGAAGAAAGAGACAGCAGCTGCGAAAGCAATCGAGACAAAGAAAGACACAACAAAGAAACTTGAGACAAAGGCAGCAGTGCTGGTAGATACACCAGAAGTTCAGGCAGAAGAAGTGAAAGAGACAGTGAAGAAGGCAGCTAAGAAGGTTGCAGCAAAAGCAGAAGATACAGCTGAAAAGGCTGTGAAGACTGTAAAGAAAGCAGCAGCTAAGAAGACAGCAGCCAAGACTACAAAAAAAGCAGAGTTGAAGACAGAATTCTTCCTTCAGTTCTCCGGTAAAGAGTATACAGAGAAAGAGATCCTTAAGAAAGTCAAAGATGTATGGACAAAGGATCTGAAGAACAAAGTCGGAGACATGAAAGATGTTAAGATCTATCTGAAACCGGAAGAGTCAGCAGCATATTATGTTGTTAACGGAGATACAACAGGAAAAATCGATCTGTAAGATAGAAATAAGAGAGATAAGATCGCTTTCCAGATGCACTGGGAACAGGTTTACTTAAGAAAAGACAGGGAGTCAGACACAGCTGAATGCAGGTGAAGGACTGACCTGTCTTTTTTCATAAACATTTCACCAGTGCAGAATGCAGCGTGCCTTAAGGTGACAGGAATCTGGCAAGTGTGGTTCGAGAAAGGAGAATGCAAGATGTACGAAAAAGAGATTGAACAGCTACAGTCAATGATTGATGAGAGTAACCGGATCGTGTTTTTCGGAGGAGCCGGTGTATCAACAGAAAGTAATATTCCGGATTTTCGAAGTGCGACAGGGATTTATCATCAGAAATATAAGTATTCACCGGAACAGGTGGTCAGCCACAGCTTTTTTATGAAATATCCGGAAGCATTCTATGAGTTTTACAAAGAGAAGATGATGATTCTGGATGCAAAGCCAAATGCTGCCCATCTGAAACTGGCAGAATTGGAACAGGCCGGAAAATTGCAGGCTGTTGTGACACAGAATATTGACGGACTGCATCAGGCGGCAGGAAGCAGGAAAGTCTATGAACTTCATGGAAGCATCAACAGAAATTACTGTATGAAATGTGGGAAGTTCTATGATGCAGAATATGTGAAGAATTCAGATAGGATTCCAAGATGCAGCTGTGGCGGTATGATCAAGCCAGACGTGGTACTTTATGAAGAGGGTCTTGACCAGAAGACGATCCAGAGGGCAGTCGAAGCAATTTCATCAGCTGACATGCTGATCATCGGAGGAACTTCTCTTGTTGTTTATCCGGCAGCAGGCTTTATTGATTATTTTCACGGAAAACACCTTGTTGTAATCAATAAATCAGAAACAGCCAGAACTGTCCGTGCAGAACTTGCAATATCAGCTCCAATCGGAGAGATTCTAGGCGCGATTCATGTGAGCGGCGAATAAAAATTTTTTTCCGGTAAATACTTCTGAAAAGGAGGTTGCTGTAAGCAGCAGAAAGAAGTATGGGAAGAAAAAAGGAAAAGACGATCAATCTTACGAAACTTGAACCGGAAGAAAAACTGAAGTATGAGATAGCAGAAGAATTAGGCCTTTTAGACCGCGTGATGCAGGATGGATGGAAGTCATTGACATCAAAAGAGACAGGGCGGATTGGCGGAATGGTCACCGGAAGAAGACGAGAGATAAAAAAACAGACAGAGATCACGGATGAAAATGCGAAAGAATAAACAAAAGTAAAATTTTAAATAACACAGATTTTGACAAATAAGGATAAATTTGGTAGAATGGACAGAATGGGGAGAAATTATTTTGCGTTAAAATTCGCAGAGTTTTTTTGGAAAGTGATAACTTTGGTGGCATAAATGACAGAAAAAATTTCAATATTTGATGTGGAGATTTCCTGTATTAAGGCAAAAGAAGCGATGATGCAGGCAATCGAATTCATGAAAGGGGATTCCGTCAATACCATTGAGCTTGTATCGATGGAATCGCTGATGAAAGAACATGAGAATCCGGAGTGGAAAAAAAGGGTTTCCATGCAGGATCTGATCCTCCCGGGAAGTGTAGAGATTCTTGAGGCAGCAAAAGCTGATGATGCAAGATTGCTGCGGGAGACGGATAATAAATTATTCTTAAGAATGTTTTTGAAATATTTACAGAAGAACCATCATAAGATCTATCTTCTGGCAGCCAGTCAGGAGGAACTGGTGAAAGCAGAGGAAGCTCTTGCAAGGTATAATCAGGGAATCCGTGTGGTAGGAGATGCCGTGATCCATCTGGAAGACGGAGAGTTGACAGATGCAGACAGGATCCATGGAATAGTGAATGCAGTCAATGGCTCAGAGGCAGATTGTATTTTATCAGTCCTTCCATCGCCGGCGCAGGAAGATTTTATTGAGCAGAACCGGGCATTGATTGACACAAGAGTCTGGATTGGCTGTGGATCAGTTCTGATGCGCAGCTTTGACGACAGAAAGATGACAAGCCGGATAAAGAGAATGTTAGTAAAGAAAGTATTTCGCTATAAAGTAGAGAAACAGAATTAGCCTTTGTGAAGAATGCTAAACGATAAAAATGTGAATATTTCATGGATTCGACGAATAAATGCATAAAAAAGATGGATTTCCTCTTTCTTTTTTTGCTGTTTTGCCTTAATATAATATAAGGGTATGTGTACGGATAAATAATGCATACAAAAAGTTTGTGGAATATGCACATGCGTGTTACTACTTACAGTTTGCTGTGATCAGCAATACATCGTACAGAGTGGAGGAAAAAAGGATGATTTCGAATCAGATACTTCAAAACACTATTGAAGGATTAAAGGGAATATCAAGGGTTGATTTCTGTGTACTTGACACAGAGGGCAAGGAACTTGCAGCAACATTTGATATGGCAAAAGATTGTGGGGAAGCGGTTCTTTCTTTTGTTGAATCACCGGCAGACAGCCAGGTGATCCAGGGATGCCAGTTCTTTAAGATCTTTGATGAACAGCGTCTGGAATATGTTTTACTTGCAGATGGCGAGACAGAAGATGTGTATATGCTTGGTAAGATCGCGGCATTTCAGATCCAGAGCCTGCTTGTAGCTTATAAAGAGCGTTTTGACAAGGATAACTTTATCAAAAACCTTCTTTTAGACAATCTTCTTTTGGTAGATATTTACAATCGCGCAAAGAAATTACATATTGACACAGAAGTAAAACGTGTTATCTTTATTATTGAAACATCGCACGAGAAAGACAGTGCTGCACTTGATAATGTGAGAAATCTTCTGGGAGGAAAGTCAAGAGACTTTATCACAGCTGTTGATGAGAAGAATATTATTGTTGTGAAAGAACTCTCAGATAAGGACGGCAATAAGGAACTTGAGAAGATGGCGAAAGAGATGCTGGATACGCTCCAGGCAGAGGGAGGCGACGAGCAGATCCATATTGCATACGGAACCATCGTAAGTGATATCAAGGAAGTATCCAAGTCATACAAAGAGGCGAAACTTGCACTTGATGTAGGTAAGATTTTCTTTGATGAGAAGGATATCGTTGCTTATACAACACTTGGAATCGGTCGTCTGATTTATCAGCTGCCACTGCCACTTTGTAAGATGTTTATCAAAGAGATTTTCGAAGCAAAATCTCCGGATGACTTTGATGAAGAGACATTGACAACGATCAATAAGTTCTTTGAGAACAGTCTTAATGTATCAGAGACATCCAGACAGCTCTATATCCACAGAAATACACTGGTATACAGACTGGATAAGCTTCAGAAGAGTACCGGTTTGGATCTGCGTGTGTTTGAGGATGCCATTACTTTCAAGATTGCCTTAATGGTAGTAAAGTATATGAAGTATATGGAGACATTAGAGTACTAGAACCGTAGGAGTATAGATAAGTTTTAGGAGGAACATATGATTGAATTAAGGAATGTGACGAAGGAGTATTCCAAAGGTCACGCAGCCTTGAATGGTGTTTCCGTGAAGATTGAGCGCGGAGAGTTCGTATTCATCGTTGGTGACAGTGGATCAGGTAAGTCTACATTGATCAAATTGATCATGAAAGAGTTGAATCCGACCGAGGGTACAATTATCGTCAACGGCCAGAATTTGAACCGTATGAAACACAGAAACATTGCTAAATACAGAAGAGGACTTGGAGTTGTGTTCCAGGATTTCCGTCTTCTGAAGGATCGTAATATTTATGAGAATATTGCATTCGCATTGCGCGTGACTGAGACACCGACCCGTGTAATCAAGAAGAAGGTGCCGGCAGCTCTGTCACTGGTTGGACTTGCACAGAAGTACAAGTCATTTCCGAAAGAGCTTTCAGGTGGAGAGCAGCAACGTGTAGCGATTGCAAGAGCAATTGTAAATGAACCTGCCATTCTGCTGGCGGATGAGCCGACAGGAAACCTTGACCCGACAAACTCATGGGAGATCATGAGTCTGTTGAAAGAGGCAAATGAGCGTGGAACAACAGTACTTGTTGTTACACATAACCAGGAGATCGTAAACGAGATGAACGAACGCGTCATTACTATGAAGCAGGGCGTAATCGTCAGTGATGAGAAAAAAGGTGGGTATATAAATGAGGATTAGTACATTTGGATACGTTGGAAAGCAGGGCGTTAAGAATATCTGGAGAAACAAGATGTTTTCACTCGCATCCATAGCGACGATGTCAGCATGTATTTTCCTGTTTGGATTGTTTTTCTCGATACTTGTTAACTTCCAGTATATTATTAAAAGTGCAGAAGAAGGTGTTGCAATCACCGTATTCTTTAATGATGACGCAACAGAGGAACAGAAGAAAGAGATCGGTGAGCAGCTTGAGTCCCGTGATGATGTTTCAGAAGTGAAGTATGTGTCAGCAGATGATGCATGGGCAGAATTCCAGAAAGAGTATTTTGGAGACAACCCGGAACTTGCAGAAGGTTTTAAGGATGATAACCCGCTGGCAGGTTCAGATAACTATGAAGTCTACATGAAGACGGTAAAAGGTGATAATAAGGATCTGATTGCGAAGAGTAAGTCTCTTTCAGCTACGCAGCAGGATCTGGTTAAATTTGCACAGAGTCTGGACGGAGTCAGACAGGTCAATAAGTCAGATGTTGTAGCGAACACACTTTCCAGTGTGAATATGCTTGTTGCATATGTTTCAATTGCGATTATCGCAATTCTTCTCGGAGTATCGATCTTCCTGATCAGTAATACGGTAACAACAGGTATTACAGTCAGAAAAGAAGAGATTGCAATCATGAAATATATCGGAGCGAAGGACTTTGTAGTAAGATCACCATTCGTGATCGAAGGTCTGATCATCGGATTATTCGGTGCAGTTATTCCGCTTGCTCTGTTATATTTCCTTTATGACAAGGCTGTAGTATATATTATGGAGAAGTTTAGCATTCTGAAGAATATCATTACATTCCTTCCGGTTGGTAATGTTTATATTTATTTGCTTCCAATCGGGCTTGCAATGGGAATTGGAATTGGATTCCTCGGAAGTTACTTTACAGTTCGTAAGCACTTAAGAGTGTAATAGGAGATACCTATGAGAAAACGGATGAGAAAGGTGACAGCACTGGTTCTGTCAGTCGGAATGATGCTGTCAATGACAATTACTTCCGGTGCTGTGACAATTGATGAAGCGCAGAAAAAAGCAGATGAGCTGCAATCACAGAAGAGTGCAGCTCAGGCTGAAAAAGATACACTTGCTGCGAAACTTAATTCCATCATTGACCAGATGAACAAGACGCAGGAAGAATTAAGTGCCAAGGAAACTGAAATTTCAACAGCTGAGGAAGAGCTTGTACAGGCGAAGGTTGATGAGGATGATCAGTATAACAGCATGAAGAAGAGAATCAAATTCATGTATGAGGGTGGTAATACCCAGTTCCTTGAGATACTGATGTCCAGCAGTAATATTGGAGATCTGCTCAATAAAGCGGAGTATGTATCAAAGCTTTCTTCCTATGACAGAGATATGCTTGTTGCTTTTCAGGAAACGGTGAAAGCTGTAGAAGAAAAGGAAGCAAAGCTTAAAGATGAGTATGAGAAGCTGAATACATTACAGACAAGCTTGGTAAGTCAGCAGACGGAAGCACAGAATCTGATCAGCAGTAAGGAAGCACAGATTGCGGAGATTCAGAATCAGATTACAGATAATGCGAACCTTCTTGCAGACCTCAAGGCGAAAGCAGAAGCAGCAAAACGTCTTCAGGAAGAGCAGGCAGCAGCCGCAGCTGCTGCGGCAGCGGCTGCAAAGAAGAACAATAGCGGAAGCAGTAGTAACGGAAGCAGTAGTTCCAGACCGGCTTCCAGCGGAAACGTAGTGAGCGGAAGTGGATATTTTACACATCCATGTCCGGGAATGACGTACCAGTCCAGTTATTTTGGAGAGGTTCGATCTTTCGATTCAAGACCACATAAAGGAAATGATTATGCCGCACCGACAGGAACACCTACATATGCAGCAGCAGCCGGAACAGTCATTACGGCAGGCTGGAGCAACAGTGCGGGAAACTGGGTTGTTATAAGCCATGGAAACGGATTGGTGACAAAGTATATGCATCACAGCTCAATTTGTGTGAGTGCCGGTCAGAGAGTAGCAAAAGGACAACAGATTGGATATGTTGGTTCTACAGGATATTCAACCGGAGCACATCTACATTTCCAGGTGGAGCTTAACGGAACACCAGTGAATCCAAATAATTATATGTAAGACAAAGGGATTCAAAATCTTCCTTTCATGTTTACATGAAAGTGATTCAAAGAATAAAGGGGGACAAAGTGGAAGATTCTGCTTTGTCCTTTTCTTTAAATAACAGCGAAAGGGACAGACAATGGAACAGAAAAAGAAAAAGGGATATGGAGCCGGGATTGTTACCGGAATTCTTGCAACAGTTCTTGTCAGCCTGCTTCTCCTTGGGGGATTCAGGGTCATTACGAACACAGCCGGCAGTTATACATCCGGTAAAGTGACAGAAAAAGAGGTATCAAAAAAACTGAATAAGCTGAATGCTTTGATTGATAAATATTATCTGTATGAAGATGAAATTGATACAGATCAGCTGGCAGAAGGAATTTATTCCGGATATACGAGTGCACTGGGAGATAAGTACACTGTTTATTATGATGAAGATGAGACGAAAGCTCTGATGGAATCAACAAGCGGAACATTTTCAGGTGTGGGTGCAACGCTGACAAAAGATGCGGATACGGGCTATGCGACAATTGTAAATGTCTATGAAGACTCTCCGGCAGAGAAAGCAGGACTGAAAGCAGGAGATATCCTGGAGAAAATCGATGACCACGAGGTTGGTGATGAGCAGCTTGATACGGTGGTGTCCTGGATCAAAGGAGAAAAGGGAACAGATGTAAAGATTACAGTTCTCAGAGACGGAGAAGAACTGGAACTGACTGCCACACGAGATACGATCGAAGTGAAGACAGTTTCGTATGAGATGAAGGAGAACCAGATTGGCTATATCAAAGTGTCTGAGTTTGATACAGTAACTTATGACCAGTTTAAAGAAGCGTTGGATGATCTTGAAAAGCAGGGAATGCAGGGTCTTATTGTCGACCTGAGAAACAACCCGGGCGGAAGTCTTGATACAGTTACAAATATGCTGCGTCTGCTTCTTCCGGAAGGTACAATTGTATCAACAAAGGACAAGAATGGAAAGACAGACGAAATCACTTGTGACGGAACTCATGAATTTAAGAAACCAATGGCAGTTCTTGTAAATCAGTACAGTGCCAGCGCATCTGAAATCTTCAGCGGTGCAGTACAGGATTATGGAACAGCGAAGATTGTCGGAGTGACAACGTATGGAAAAGGTGTTGTACAGCAATTGATGGATCTTGGAGATGGAACCTGTCTGAAAGTGACGATTGCCGAGTATTATACTCCAAATGGAAGAAGCATCAATGGAAAAGGTGTTGAACCGGATGTGAAAGTTGAATACCAGTATGATGAGGAGAATCCAAAAGCAGATAACCAGCTGGATCAGGCATTAAGCACAGTTCAGGGAGAAATTAGTGAAAGTACACAAAACCGATAGGTTGAAAATATCTTGTTTTGATGAAAAGTTAAAATGTGTGACAATTTGAATAAAACCTCTTGAAAATCAAAAAACTCTGTGCTAATATTGAAAACAAGTTTTAGCAGATTAAAGTGCTGAACCAGAAAAAGGCTAAGAACAAGACTCTGATTCACAGAAACTGACAGGAAGTTGGCGTCACCGACTGAGAGCGCCGGACAGCGGAGCGGATTAAGGGAACACTTGGGAGCTGGCTGTCTGAACAGATGAAGTAGGGTAGCACGTGGAGCATACGTTACATGCAAAGAGTGGAATCTGGCTTACACAGGGATAAGATTTGAAATGTGAAGACTGAGATTCAATGCGGGTGGTACCGCGGATATTATGATTGTAATTTCCGTCCCGGGATACTGATGTATCCCGGGGCTTTTTTATTTAGAAAGCTTCTTCCCGGGATGCTGGAATCTGAAAGGAGAAGAATTATGGAATTTGTAACAGGTGTAAAAAAGAAGGAAACATTGGAACTGAGTGAACTTCTCGAAGAGGGAAGAATTGGAACCGAAGTGAAAGTAAAAGGTGCGATCCATACGATCCGTGATATGGGAACAATTGCATTCATTATTCTCAGAAAAAGAGAAGGACTTGTTCAGTGTGTATATGAAGAAAATATTTCCAAATTTGACTTGAAAGATGTGAAGGAAGCAGATACAGTAGAGGTAACAGGTGTGCTTGCAGAGTCTGCGAAAGCTCCGAATGGGATTGAGATTCGCCTTGGTGAATTGAAGATCTTAAGTGAGCCGGCAGAGCCAATGCCGCTTCCGATTGCAAAGTGGAAGCTGAACACATCTCTGGAAGCAAAATTAAACTACAGACCGATTTCTCTGAGAAATATCAGAGAGCGTGCGAAGTTCAGAATTCAGGAAGGAATCGTAAGAGGGTTCCGTGATTTCCTTTATAAAGAAGGATTTACAGAGATCCATACTCCGAAAATCGGTGCCAAGAGTGCAGAGGGCGGTGCGAACCTTTTCCGTCTGGAGTATTTCCACAGACCGGCGATCCTTCAGCAGAGCCCACAGTTCTATAAGCAGATGATGGTCGGAGTATTCGACAGAGTCTTTGAGACAGCGCCAGTATTCCGTGCAGAGAAACACAACACAAAGCGTCATCTGAATGAGTACACAAGCCTTGATTTCGAGATGGGATATATTGATGGATTTGAAGATATCATGGCAATGGAAACGGGATTTCTTCAGTATACGATGGAGCTGTTGAAGAAGGAGTATGCAAGAGAACTTCAGATTCTGAATATCGAAGTACCGAAGACAGATAATATTCCGGCAGTAAGATTCGACGAGATCAAACGACTGGTATCCGAGAAGTATGACAGAAAGATCAAGAACCCATTTGACCTGGAACCAGAGGAAGAGACATTGATCAGCCGTTATGCGAAGGAAGAATGGGATGCAGATTTTGTATTCGTTACTCATTACCCATCAAAGAAACGTCCATTCTATGCAATGGATGATCCGGAGGATCCGACTTACACGCTCAGTTTTGACCTGCTTTTCAGAGGAATGGAGATCACAACCGGCGGACAGCGTATTCATGATTATCATGAACTTCTTGCGAAGATGGAGAAGCGAGGTATGACAGATGAAGGCATGGAGCAGTATTTAAGTGCATTTAAGCATGGAATGCCACCACACGGAGGTCTTGGAATAGGTATGGAACGTCTGACAATGAAGATGATGAACGAAGACAATGTAAGAGAAACAACATTATTCCCAAGAGACTTAAGTCGTCTGGAACCATAAGAAGAAAATACAAAAAACGGGTCAATCCCCCTGGATTGAACGAAAAAACTGTTGGATGTGAAGGTCTGAACTGAGAAAGAGAACTGCCCACAGGATGTTGTGGTCAGAAACTTAAGGAGTAGAAACGAGGGAGGATCTTTATGTTTAAGAAAAAAGAATGTTATCTTTGCGGAGGTAAATTGATTGATGGCCGTTGCAGTTCCTGCGGGCTGGATAACACAAAGCTGGAGAAAAAGAATTACAGGCTGAATGAGAGCAGCTTTGATCGCAAGAAAAAAATGACATATTCCCAGAAACGACAGAATGAGACTGGAGAGACAAAAAAACGGGAGAAGAAGCAGGATGCGGGACATCTCTGTGAGAGTCATAACGGACGGAAAAGAACGCAGACAGAATATCAGCAAAAAGAAAATCCACGGATGGAAATCCCACAGACAGGGCAGATGCAGCTGGGTGGGCCGACAGTATTTAATCCGGCAAGGAAGGTTCATGCAGGATCTTACGAGGAACAGAAAAAGGCAAGGAAAATCAGTGGAATTCTTTCGGGAATCATCGTAGCAATCGTAGCATTTACAAGCATTGCAGGTTCCGTTGGTGATTTCATTTCCTCATTTGGGGATGATGTTCATTCCTTAGATTATGACTGGAATGATGATGGCAGCGAAGTGGATTCTGAGTATGATCCATATATGAATACAACGAGAGAACTTTCTGAGACAGGAGCAACTTATGATTGTGTATTAGGATATGGGGAGTATGAGATCGGAGCACAGATCCCGGAAGGAACTTATGAAGTGGAGCTTGTCTCAGGAGAAGGCTCCATGCAGCAGGATGATCCTGAGAATTCGATTTATTACTATTCTTATTTTAGTGAAGATGAGTCAGATACGGATGCAGGAGATTATCTGGATGATGTGAGACTGTATACAGGAGGTCATCTGAAGATTAATACAGGACTGGTTGTCCAGTTTCATTCTGAGAATGCACAGACGGAACAGATGCAGCTGGAAGAAAATCCGCTGACGGAACAGGTAACATTGAAAGCCGGAAACACTTATACGGCGGGAACAGATTTCCCGGCAGGATGGTATGATGTGACCGAGGCATCAGGAGTCGACTGGGCGGAGCTTCATTACAAGATTTATCTTGGTGATTTTTATGATAAGGAAAATGAAAATCTCAATTATGAAAATTATGGACTCTGGTTTTATGATACAGATGGATCAGAATCTTATAGAAATGCAGTTTTCCCGGAAGGAACGGAGCTGGAAGTGGATGATGGGGACTTAATCCTGACGCCGTCCGGCTCAGTAAAAAACCAGAACTATGACAGTTTCTATGATATGTACCGCTACAGGTCGCAATAAGCTGAGAAATTTATGATACTGATTTTGGAAATTGTTAGGATTAGCAAAGACAGAGTAGAAAGAAAGGATGATTAAATTGGCAAATAAAATATCCGATGAAACAATCGAGTATGTAGGAATCCTTGCAAAGCTGGAACTTTCAGAGGAAGAGAAAGAAGCAGCGAAAAAAGACATGGAGCAGATGCTGGATTATATAGATACATTAAATGAACTTGATACAACAGGGATTGAACCAATGTCTCATGTATTTCCGGTACAGAATGTGTTCCGTGAAGATGTTGTGACAAACGGAGATAACAAAGAAGCGACACTTGCGAATGCACCACTTCGTAAAGAGGACAGTTTTGAAGTGCCGAAGACAATTGGTTAAGGGAGTGAGAGCAGATGGATTTATTAAAACTTACAGCCCTTGAACTGGGCGAGAAGATCAAAGCAAAGGAAGTAACTGTACGAGAAGCAGTCGATGCAGTGATTGGACAGATCAAAGAAGCAGAGTCAGAGATTCATAGCTTTGTGACGATAGATGAAGAAGGTGCTTATGCACAGGCGGAGGAAATTCAGAAGAAAATAGATGCGGGCGAACTGACAGGTCCACTTGCAGGAGTTCCGGTTGCAGTAAAAGATAATATGTGTATCGAGGGACAGCTTACCACATGTAGTTCAAAGATTCTTTCCAACTTCAAACCGACCTATACGGCAGAGGCAGTTGAGAACCTCAGAAAAGCAGGAGCGGTTATCATTGGTAAGACAAACATGGATGAATTTGCCATGGGAAGTACAACAGAGACGTCTTATTACGGACCGACACGCAATCCGCACAACACAGCGCATGTTCCGGGAGGTTCTTCCGGTGGTTCCTGTGCGGCAGTGGCAGCATCCGAATGTTATTATGCACTTGGATCTGATACCGGCGGATCCATTCGTCAGCCGAGTTCTTTCTGTGGAGT